>ERZ791821.44-NODE-44-length-126007-cov-5.024343_pt1 | contig 126007 bp, 125 predicted proteins | sample MGYA00510300_ERZ791821 | MGnify/ENA primary metagenome ERZ791821 (study PRJEB30046, sample SAMN00792034) | human gut metagenome | study: EMG produced TPA metagenomics assembly of the A metagenome-wide association study of gut microbiota in type 2... | reverse complement strand
CTTTGTCCGTTCCTGCATCTATAACCGCATCTGCGTTGTCGGCAAGAAAGAAACTATATATCCTCTTGTGCAGACTGTTAATGCTCTGTATCTGCAATTACTTGAAATGCAAAAATCATTTATTGAATGCTGTGAACATCAAGCTTTAAACAGTCTTCCTACAAGCGATGAAATCAAAGAACTACAGACCGATTATAACAATCTGCTTACAGCCATCATTGACCTGCTTGATGGTGCTAAGTATCTGTGGGAAGGAGAACATCATGAAGCAAAATAATCCTTGTTACCTGTTTGGTATGTATGAACCTGACACATATTCCGTTATTGTTAATGCCATCAATGATACATATACCGGCACACCTCTTACTATCAGTTGTGAAAAATGCAATTCAGCTGTCTTGCTCAACACACCTGATGACATTGCGTATCTATATCGGCTTGCCCAAGAAAATCCTCTGCTGTATGCTGAATTGGCTTGCAAACCTAATGGATTACAGGCATATGTGGATGCTATGAATGAATTTAACTAAACTTACATAGCACTGCTATATCTTAAACTGCTCTCTGAGTATTCTTTCGAGTTTTTTAGAAAAAACTTGAAAGAATACTCAAGTCATTAATATATTTTTATAATACATGATAGACATCTTATAAATTCAACCCTAAAAAACTGTGGTGATGCATAAAATATATATCCATCTAATGCTATTGCTCTCCATTTATCTATTACTTCTCCAATACTGCTTGCATCTTCTCTTGATAAATTAGGCGCAAACATTAAGATGTCTGTACCTTTTTCATCATCTGCCAATTTTACTGCATATTCTTTTGATAATGGATAATATTTATACAATTTTCTAGGATTATCATATAAATTAATTAACAAATTTCTTCCACTCCTGTTTTTTATTTATATATACTTCATCTACAATATAGTACATTTTTTGCATTAACACCGCATTACAATTCTTTTAATAAAAAATATTCGCCCGTCCGAACATTTCATAACTAATCATTTAATTTTTCTTTATTTTCCCCATTGATATCTATCTTATATTTATCATTTCCTTTTTGATAAAAAATATATTCGCCTTCAATTTTATCAATTTGATACCAAAAGTCATCAGCCTCATCTAAAACTATTTGCTCAGTCCCATCTGGCTTAGCTTTTATTAACCTATTTGAAGTATAATATATCCAATCATCATCTGTATTTTCTAATAACACCACTTTTTCTAATCCATTTGCTTCATTTTCAATCTGTATTTTATAATTTGAATATATTGCCCACCCATTTTCTATTCTAACATTATAATGACTACCTTTTAAAATTGGACTAGATATTTCGTAAGCCATTCTAGTCATATGATTACCATTTAAATCGATTCTATATAAAGCATGTCCTTCCAGCCCAGCACCAATTGTATCAAAGCAATATGTAAAATAAATATATTCATCATCTACTGAGAAATCATATAGTTCTTCTTCCATAACTCTTTTGTTCATTCCATCAGGTCTTGCAACATACAATTCTCCATGTGATAGATCTGCCAATGTTGAATTCAAATATATAACACTATTTTTTATCACTTCAAAATGTGGACAAGCATCTTTACTTATTTTCTCGGCAATTTTTCCTTTTTGCCATTTATACAATACTGGGTATGTAATAATTTTATCACCAATCATTTGAGATGTATTATATGTAAAAAATGTATATTCTCCAATTATTTTCTCATTGAGAATGTCTACACCAATAGGATAAATAATCTCATTCTCATCATTCAATATAGCGATTTCTTGATATGGACTCGGCTTCTTAACCAAATAGCAAAATACAAATACAAGCACACAAAGAATCACTACTACAATACATAAAATGATTCTTTTCCAAACTTTTAAATTTATCAAATCTCGACAAAACTCTTTTACATTTTCTTTTATAGTCCTTTTCCCTTTTTTATATTTACTCAAAATCCATTTTATGACACAAAATAAAATAAGCAACAATATTATTATTGCCATTCCAATCCAACTTATTTTAACATTATTTAAAATAGATTTAATTAACTCACCTGTTTCTTTTAAAGACATCTCTTCTCTTCCTTTTTATTATTCTCAATTTCATTTTTCAATTGTTTTACTTTTGATATATTAGAAAAGAAATTTTTTCTTATTATTTTCAAAAATATGTAATCAACATCATACTTATTGATATAATTGAAAGTATTAACACTTTTTACTTATCTTAGTTTTAGCTCGGCTTTTAACTTGGCGTCTAATTCAATATGACAAGTTAAAATGCCATGATAAAGCTACACATTTACTAATTTTTGTCTTTACACTCATTTTAACTCGTTCTCTAACTCGGCATTGCCAAGTTGAATAACAAATTAAATTTCTTTTAAAATATATTTCGCATACCTTCCACCATTACTCATTTCAATAATATTTTCTTCTTTCATTTTTTCAATTGTACGTCTTGCCTGCTGATCCGTAAATCCACACAACTCTTGTACTGTACTACGATTAATATATCCTTGCAATTTAATGTATTTTGTAATCATATCTTTTGCTTTAATATACTGTACTGTTTTATCTCTGGTATACTCAATATCTTACTTTACTGCCTCATAAACCCGTGCTGTCAACATGTATTCCTTTCCAATAATCTCTATTAACCCAAATTTCATTAATTCGGAACAACATTTTCTCGCTATTTCTTTTTCAATGCTCTAGCTACTGTTGTTTTTCCACTTCCAGAGTTACCTCTTAATATAATTATCTTTTTCATAATTTCTCCTTAAACTTGCTACTACTCTCTCCACAAATAGAGCCAAACTAGAGCCATCCGATAAAACAAATGCCGGAAGTCCGCATAAATACAGGCTTTCGGCATTTCTGTCCGTTATTCAAACTCATTATGTCCCAGGTTAAACTTAACTTATTTTGATTAAGCATTAGTTGAATATGGGGCATATTTCTATATCAATTACATTATTTATTCTGACCTTATGAATGGACGTTGCCAAACTGTTGCCATAAGGACATTATACATTAACATCGAAAATGGTACAAGTATTTATCAGTCCTTTATATTATTTAAATAACTTAAATACTCTTTAAGCTCATAATCATACGGATTAACAAATAATCCATATTCTATCTTCCCCTTTAAATGTGAAAGATAATTTGCTTTTTCTATTTTACAATATTCAAGATGAGATTCTATGCCATATTTTATTATATAATGCATTTCTTGTCTTATCTTTTTTCTTTCAGGTCTAGGTAATTGCATTTTTTCATTAACAACAATTCCAGTAACTTCTTGTCTTTGTCCTCGTCCTCTAGTTCTTGTTTTTTCATCGTTAAGCTTCAATCCTAAATCATTTAACTGTCTTTTTACCTTTGAGATAATTTTTCCAGGATGAAAGTCTCCAGAGAAAGTCATATCGTCTGCATATCTTGTATATCTAATCTTTTGTTCCATTGTATATAGACCAATTTCATTATCAAAATCCTCTAATACAATATTAGAAAGCATAGGACTGGTTGGTGCTCCTTGAGGTAATGAACCGTTTAAGCAACATAAATTTGTCAACATCACAACAACATCCTCTTTATATCCCAAATTCCAAAACAAATCAAATATTTTATCTGAACTTATTGAATCAAAAAAATTTTTGATATCCAATGAAAGAAGCACTTTTTGTTTTCTATGAAATCGCGCATTGTCCTTTATTGATTTCTTTTTTATATATGCTTTTGCATATACACTCGTATCTACATTTACCAAAATATTATCAAGAATCCATTTTTGTATCTCTTTCAAACTGGGCAGTGGCTCAGATATTTGTCTAAAATTCCCATTCTTTTTAGGAATTTTATAATATCTATAAAAATCAGCAGGGGAATTACTTACACTATAAACATACTGTTTTTTATAGCCTAATAACAAGCATAAGTGTTCTTGATTAAAAATTATTGGCAAACGCTTATCATACAATTTTTTTGCATACTTCAACCATTTGTCACAATAATCTTCATTTTTCTCATTTTTTTTCGCAACTCTAATAAACTCGTTTTTATAATCTTCCCAGTCCACAATATCCTCCAAAAAATCTTGGAACAGCTACTAAATAGTATCTGTCATATAACTACGGCAAATGAGCTTACTCATTTGATGCAGTTATATGATGAGAGAATTCTCCGAATTCTCGAATACGTAAGAACAATCTTGATTTTGCTCCTGCAAAATAAAGATTGCTCTTACACAGGCTTGAAAATAAGTTCTTCTTAGGTTGACAGACTCGACAACCCTGCACAAAGTGCATAAGTCTAGCAGTTCCAAGATTACTATATTATATCAAGGTAAATATATATCTTCAAGTGACATTTTTTCTACTTTATATTGTTCCAATTTTGCAATCTCCTTGTATCGATATTTTTCCTCTAGTTCTAACAGCTTATTCTTTCCCCGCTGTGTAATTCCTTGTTTAATTTCATCATCAGTATATACATATCCCATATTTTCCAACTCATTAAACATCTTTAAAGCTTCTGAATATGAATATCCCAACTTGAGGATTGTTCCTATCGACGCACTCTTATTAATAATATCTAAAATTAAAAAGATTAAATATTCACTCATATTTATGTATCCACTCCTACGTTATTTCGCCTTGAAAAAGGTGCCAGCATAATGTTCCCATCCTTTTTTCCCTCATACCAATAAAATGGCAAAGTATTATTTGGTGTTTTAATCATTGTAACTAGAGCTTCTGATTCCTTATATCCCAAATACAAATTATGATCTTTCACCCTTATTTGTTTACTAATTTTTTTCATCTGTTCAACTTTCTTCTCAGCTTCTTCATGTTCATAATTATCGGAAATAGCTTTATTCTTAATCACAGATGCATATATAGGTACTCCATATCCTTCAACAGCATTTTTTCCACATTCTTGTAATACCAAAGCTAATACATTAATTTTATCTTTTGAAATTCCTTTTTCCTCTACTGTATTAATACACCCTAATACAGTATCTCCCGATCCAACATAATCATCTACTAGCATTAAAATTTCAATTTCATCCTTGTGTTTTTCTAAGCCGTTAAATGTTTCAATAATTCTCACTCTTTTATCACGGAATACAGAGAGCTTTCGAAATACAATACCCTGTAAAAAATAACAAATTATATTTCCGCTCTTTGTTTTATCAATATAATCTTTATCTTGCACTGGAAAAACGTGAATTGTATCTAAATTATCTAACAAATACTTTTTTTCTTCAAAAAAAATCTTAAGAGTTTTCGATAGATAATTACAATATTCATCCACATCTACAACTAAATAGTTCTTAGTCAATTCTATTATCAAATCTCTATCTGAATCTGATTCTAAAGACTGAAGTCGATCACAAAAAAGATCAAATATTGAATATTCATCGTCCGTGCTTTGTTCGATCGTCCATCCTTTTTCTTTAAAAATAGAAGCAAGTTCAAAAATATATTTGTCATCTAAAATATGTTTATTTATAAGCATTTATTCCTTTATGTTCCTCCGTATTAATTACATTTTATCTGTCAACCTCATATCGCATATTTTCATTCATGGAGTAATATATTTAATAGTTTTTGAACCGCTTTAGTCTTTATCAATAATTTCATCTTTTCACTTCCACCTTCAACCTCTGGTTTTCCACACCTAAGACTATCCGGATGTTCAGATACGCAACAATCTTTATACCAGCATTCACCCATAAGCAGACCTTTAACAGACCACTTCTCATTTTGTGTAAATTCGCCTACCAATGATTTCATCACTCGCTCTGTAGAATATCTTTTAAACCCTGCTAAATACTGTAACGACTTCTCGTCATTAATCTTTGACAAGTTGATTCTATGATCCTCAATTGCCGACAAAACATCTTCTCGAATCTTGATTTTGTCTGCCTTACCGGTGCCCGTCCAAGTAACCAGCTTGTCAAATGCAAGAATTAAGTGTTCAAAACAAATCATATCTAGAAGTATAATCTTTCCTTTTGATTTTTCTGCTATTGATTTCAACAAGCGATACTTATTACGAATATCCTGATTGTCAACTACATAATCAAATGCAATATAATACTCGTCATCATTTTCTAGTTTCAAAACTGTAAGGGCATCCAAGATTCCCTGATTGCTTTCTTTACTTTCAACTACAAATGCATTTTCAAAGAAAAGTTGATTAATCAGTTTCCAGAAGTGAAGTCCTGCACCTATATCTTCTGTCCATAAATATTTCATATCACAACTCCTCTTCTAGTGTTATCCTGTTATCTTCAAGTTTCAACACTTTAAAGCTCTTATCCGATACATTGAGCCCATCACAATTTCTCAAAAAAAGCATATATTGATTGGAAAATTCGAAATTAATGAATCTTCTAATTTCATCATTAATCAAAATATCCGCATTATCAATCACGATAAAATTGTCCTTACACTGTTTAACTGCCTCTAAAAGATTATCTGATTTGTAATTGAACAGTTTAATTGCTTTATATTGGTCGGTAAGTCTTAAATCTTCTAACATTTCATACAGAACAGTTTTACCTGTGCCACTATCTCCACCAACGAGAGTTATTCTGTCATCAAACATCAAATCGTATGAAAATGGATCCGCTTTAAATGTAATATTCTTATAGATCATCCGCTTCTCTCCTTTCATACTCTTTACTCCACCAAGCATTGTACCCTGAATTACCGGTTACTATATCTTTATCATTAAACCTGATTTCTACATTATCCGGAATCTCTGCAAGTGTAGGGCGTGACATATATATCTTTATATCATCCATCGCAAATATAAATTTTAATACATTTGGACCACATTCCTCTACGCACACCACCTTATCAGGATGCTTTACTATATTGAGTAATGTCTTACATCCAGATGACAAATTACGTATTGTGCCCAATCCATATTTTGTTTCAATGTGCTTATCTGGTGTCAGTTTTGCCTCATCCACTTGCCGAATGAGGTTTATTTCATTTTCAGACATTTCTTCATTACATGTATTCAAATTGAAATACAAGTCATTTTGAAGAATCCAATCTTTTGACTCTTTTTTTTCTGTATATATATTAATCATTCGATGCCACTCCTTTAAACAGATTTCATTCTTGATTATTGATAATCCTTACATAAAATATCTAAAATTATACGGTCTATCATAGACCACTAAGTCTTGCTTAGCAACACGGGACAATGCCTTAGCAAAATCCAGCGTTACAGGCAATATTTTATATAATCCGTCCCCACTATTCCAATTCATTTTAGTAAGCATTAGAATTTCATTGACCAATTCCAGAGCCGATGATTTTCCCATAAATCTTTTTACCAATAATGGTGCAGGTATTCCTCTACCATTTTTGTAATAATTCAAATTTTTTCCAGCCAATTCATCATGCTGAACACTTCCATGTGTCCAAATTAAAAATGTATCTTTATCAAGTGGAATAACCGTTCCTCTTTGAATCGGAAATAGTGTTGCAACATCATTCTGAAATCTTATAGCCCGCCACGCAGAAAATTCTTGAATTTGCAGTAGTTCAATATTATCCACACCTGCAAGTCCTTTTGTTATTCCTTCCATTTCTTCCTTTGTGAAATGTGTTGTCTTATGTATTACAATTCGATTTAGTTTATGCAAAGGAACCGACTCGTCATAAATTCTTTTCAAATTGTTCATAAGGCGGCAAGCATCTCCACTTCTCATATACGGATTTTTCTGTATAATCTGTGGATCTTTTAACGGACGTAAGTACAATTCCATCCCATTTCCTTCTGAGTCAAACAACTGACTACAACCAATTGATATTTTTTCATTATTCTTTATTGATTGTACATAACTTAATCCAATATACGCCGTGTCATATCTTGTCATCTTTGGTTTCCACAATTTTCCAACAGCCTTTGTATATATAGCCGTGGAAAGCCCCCACATAATCTTTGCCATATCACTATTAGTATGGACTGATCTTTCTTCTATTATCTGTGTAACAATACCTTTTCCTGCACAATATATTTTTAGTGAGTCATGCAAATCAAAATAAACATTTTCATTTTTCAGTTCTCGCATTTTACTTAACCGATTTGGAATATAGATTACCAAAACATCAAATTCATGCTTTTCTCTTTCCATCACATCAATATATCGACAAATTCCATTAAAAAACTCTTCAGCAGATGCCTTTAAAGCATCGCTTAAAGAATAACCCTTAAATCTTTTGGTATCATTTCCATTTGGAATATTCAATCCACATCTAAAAACATCTTGAAATCCTATATATTCTGGTAAAAATGCCTTATCCTGCTTTAAAGTTGTTGCATGGTGCTTATTTAGTTCATTTAAGTGCCTCCATATATCTGCTGCGCATTCTCTAGGCGACAGCACTGCTAATCGTACACTTCGATTAGCATATGATTCTAATGGTCCATAATTAATTAAACCTTTTAATTGATTGACTGCAATGCAACTATCATTTTCATAGTCAAAAGCAAGTTCAGTTTCCTTTGCTTGATAACATTTATCAATGCTGCCTGTTCCTGCAAATCGAATTCGTTGTGTACTAAACTCCAATATAGCATTTCCTAATTCAAAGATTAATTTCCTGTTCGTTGATAATTTCTGTACCCATATTTCTACCTTTTCATTCATCTGCTTATTATATAGTGTTGACATTTCATTGTTTACAATATTCTGATACGCAAATCTATCTAATTGAGATCCGTCACTTTTTAATACATATACTGTAGGCAATAAATTCATAACTACATTATCTTTAACAAATGTCATCGCTATTTTAATTGCATCATAAACAAAATAACCGTTTCTTAATCGCCTGCTATTTCTATCAAAGTACTTATTTTTTCCAAATGAAGACAAGCCTTTGCTTAACAAATTATTTTCTATAATCTCATAAAACATACCAATAACATCCGAATGTTCCAATTTCATCATATATATTGGAATATCCATTTCCTCAATATCACTAATGTTTTTATCTGCAAAAGCCTCTAAAATTCCGTTTTTGCTACCTAATGCCCATACTTTTCCTTTATGTAAAATAGCAACACAAGAATTATTTGTTATTGCCCGTAATTCTTTCCAAGTGGTAATGTTTGAACTAAATACATAACATTTTCTTGGAAACTGTATTGCTGGTAATGCATTAGTAATTGCTGATGCTGTATGCCTTCCTATCGCATCATATAAAATCTCTTGTTTTTTATCATGCCCCTTCCATAATTCATCAATATTGGTATTTTCCAAATTCATAGCCAAATATAGACTATACATGAGATCATCAAAACCATCAATTTCAACCACAGCTGACTGTTCATTAACATTACATGCGTTCTCCATAAATTTGCATGCTCTTATACTAAGTTTACTGCCTCTTGGTTTACACCAATATACCCCTTTCTTTATACCGCCTTCATTGATTAATTCTTCCAATACAGACATAACAGAATTATCATTGCCAGCATATCCTATAACTATTAATCCATTTTGTTTTATAGAGGTCTTCCAGATATCTGCAATTTTATCCTCTAGCTTTTGCAATTCTGACTCTGTGTTTTTTAGTTTATCAAATAAATAATCTCCATGTAACTTTATTATATTAGGAAATCCCTCATTCAACGCAAATCCGACACTATTGCTAACCGCAGATGATATTGTTTTAATTGAAAACCCTGGATTAATTGAATGAACACCAGCTTGTACTAAATCATCAAAATTAGTCGTTGAAACTAAATCTATTTTTCCATTGACTATCAATTCCCCCATACATAAATATCCCAATGACGGTTTTATATCTCGTACTTTATTTCGAATATAATACTCTCGATCACTTCTTGACGGATAACACTTTTCAAAATAAAATGAATATTCTTCTGGCGACCATAATTCCGGGTATCCCCCTCGCCCGTCAAAGTATGATTGTATCTCCTTCTGTACATTCTCCTTAGACAAATCACCATACAAACTTGTCCGAATGTTATTGTCTGTACAATACAACGTTCTTTTAAAATCCCATACCATTTGCCCACCTGATGGAATATTAGATGATACAGATGCTCCCGCTCCCAAGAGGAAAGACATACTTTTATCCGGCTTAATTTTAAAACTATTTACAAATGTGTTAGCGTCTATTACTTTCATGCTTTCCTCCTATCCTTACTTCACATAGTGAACACTCTTTTATACAGATATGTACCCTAACTTATTACCATGCTTTCTCTCAATCATAATCAGGAACAAATGTTGCCATTTCTTCATAATATCCAGCAATACAATTTAAGTTATCACCTATCTTTTTGAATATCTCCACAAACATCTCTAAATCAACAACTTCATTCCCATAATTTTCGATATAAAAATGATATTCGTCATCGGCATTAAACGGGTAACGTGAAAAATCCATATTTTTCATCTTTGCATTAGCATTATGATCTTTATCGATTTTATCATATAATTCTGAAATATAATCGTCCAGCTCTTTGGTCATTTCCTTAAATTGTTTTCGTTGTTCTTTATCGGTTTCAAAATCTATCATACGTTTCTTTACTGTATTCCATATCTGCCTGATATCGTGCCCTCCACAAAAGGACTCTTTCGCATTAAGCAACATATTCAAAGACCAGTTTATAGATTTTAGATACAACTCTATTGCATGGTTTGCCGAAAACAACATTGGGAAAACCACACTATCAGCCTTCCTATCCATATTGTCCTGCAAACAGTCCTGTGCGAGCATTATCGCTGCCTTCATGTATCCATCAGCAATAATCATCATATCATGAATGGGTTGATGCTGTCTGGTTCTCCAATTCATATATGCTGTTTTGTCTATATCTACATTATACGAAAAAATCTTTTCCATCATTCACCTACTTTTCAAAACTATATATTTAAATTTCTAAAATGCCTAAAATCTATAAAATATCAACCAAATACCTTCCACCAATTAATGAAAATAACACTTTTGATGGAAATAATCTTTCACCCATACTGGAAACCCCAGCAACAGTCATAGTCCAATCACTGTACTCATTTGGCAACCTATAACATATAGGCTTATCATTTTCAGAGATTGTTACTAATGGAGTTCCATTCTGTGAAAATCCAACAGAAAGAACATAAAACTCATTTTGTCCACTATGTAATGGCAACATGGGTTGCTTGTTAATATCCTTATAAACCTTTGCACCTCTTTGATTATAAAAATAATCTTTGCCATCTTCTACTATAGGATCAATCGGTAATTTGTTTCTCATTATTTTATAACGTTCGTTCAAGTTCTCGCAGACAAAAGCATTGTAATATTCTGGTTGCATTTCTATCTTACTATTACGAATCTCATCTGCATCTGAAAAATGATTCATAAATTGAAGAAGTGCTACAAAAGCCACTAAATCATCCGAATAAATTCCAGAAAAAGATTTGTACCAATAGTCATTAACCTCACAAATTACCCGATATAATTTTTTATACAAATCAAGCTTTCTTTGATTCAATGCAAACCAGCCCGAATCTAAAAGTGTCTTCTTCATTTTCCCATCTTTATAATCTCCAGTTAACGATATCTTCAATGATTGCATCAATCGAGATATCAATCCAGCAAGCATATCAGCCATTCTGATTCCAACATAATCCTTAGAATCTTCTTCGATGACATTTTTAAGTCCTACATTCTTTGCAGAATTCAATGTATGCGATTCTTTTCCTTCTCGGTCAATCATCAACTGATATTCATTAACATTCATCTCTGTCAACAATTTCTTAAATCCATCAAAAGGTGCAAAATAGGTCCAATCTAATGTTTCGGGTACCTCTGTGTCCTCAAGCAGTAAAAGTATTTCCTGAAATGCTTGATTCTCATGCTCTTTCAAAGCAGTATTCGCTTGATTTTTAATAATCCTATCTTCTAAAAAAGACCGTAGTTCTTTAACAAATATTTGTGGTTCTTTATAGATTGCTTCTATCACCTTTTGTGGTCGATATATATTGATAGCCTTAATTATTGAGTATTTCATATAATCAACATTAATAAACATAGAACTGTGATAATTTACAAATAATTGGTTAATAACATATTCTATTTTGCTGAACGCAGAGAAATAAATAACTATTTTATCATCAAGCAATGATACAAGGTCTTCATAAAACTCAATAGTATGATTATTAAGAGACGCAAACCCCAGCCTAAAATCTTTTGCTTTCATAGTCTGGCTTTTTAGTTCTCCGTCTTTTTTTCTATAAGTATACTTCGATTCGAAAGCAAGATATCTGTCAGAAATACATTCATTTTCTTCTGCTTTCCACCCTACAATTCCAGTTATAAAATTATCACAGTAATTATTCGCAGTAACAGTCTCATAATTAATTTTTCTACTATGCTCTGTTTCATCATAGAAAAACATGTATTTCATATTCAGCACCTCCCTACTGATTATTTTTTGAATCACCATACTTCGACGAATCTTCCGCAACCATCATCACCTTATACTCTGGCTTATACTCATAAATTTTCCCAGAAGTAGATGCTTCATTTCCTATACCTTCTGTTCCAGAATACTCCTCAAAATTCTCCACCTGTTCCATAACTTTGTTAAATACTTCCGGACTATACTGTGGCGGATAACCATTCTTCACCAAGCATATTTTGATTTCCAATTTCAATCCATTTCTTACATTTTGGTTATTGAGCCAGTCGGCAAACGAAGACTTTGTATCAATAATATCTTTTATTTTCTTTGCTAAAGCTTTACATTTATCATTGACTATAACACCATCCACTTCTTTATCTGTTCCATATTCAAAGTTATATTGGTCACGCAAAGAAATCAAAATATCATAGAATGCTTTTTCCTCAAATGTTAAGCCAATTTTTCGAAAACTCTCTCTGTTTTCGTTCATCTGACGAAGAATAGCTAAAGCCTGTTCCGTTGCAATCTTAATTATATCTTCAGATGCCTTTTCCTGTGCCTCACCGGCTTCTTCAGCAGTAAGATGTTTACGTCTTTCATGATATTCTGCAATCGTCTTTTCCAACATTTCCTGATATGATTTTGCAGCTAACCGATTGACTTTTCCATATTCCTTAATTTCCTTTCGAAGCATCTTAACAAGCAATTCCAATTTAGTTGCCGGCATTTTGACATCAGATAATTTTTCAAAATATTCCGGAGAAAAAATATCTTCTTCCTCTCCGCTTTCAAGAACACTTTCCACCTGATTATATTTTAAAGCTTCTTCAACCATCTTTGAAACTGCACGATTCATAGTATCAGTGTCTACTTCACTTGTTCCGCTCATCTTACGAACAAAACCTGCTATAGCCATAAAGCATTGTGCAAGGGCAGATTCTTCTTCTCCAAGATAACCGGAAGGCTGACAAATATCAAAAGCCCCCCTCATTCGTTTTACTGTCTTTAAAAAATAGGTTTTGAAGGAAACTTTCTGAACACCGTTATTTCCTTCCGACTGTAATTCTTCTGTTGACGCAAATACATATTCCGCTGCTTTTGCAAGGAGTCTGTATCGTTCTATCGGATCACATTCCGGATTTGAAAATGGTGATAAATCATAACCTGTGAACATATTTTTCAATACTTCAAGTTCTTCTCTAAACACTGATGTAGCCTGCTCTACATCATCGGCTGTCGGTGCAACAGACGTATCGCCTCCATATACCTTCATAGCTTCACGCATGTTGTCGCGAATACCAATATAGTCGATAACCATACCATATTCTTTACCCGGATATTTTCTGTTTACACGGCTTATTGTCTGTATCAGCAAATGCTTCTTTAAAGGCTTGTCATTATATAAGTATGTAAGACAAGGAACATCAAAGCCCGTAATCCACATATCTACAACAATGACAATACGGAAATTTGATTTTTCCTGTTTAAAAGCAGCATCCAATTCTTCTGAACGCTTATCATTTTTAACTCCACCAAGATAATCATACATATCTTTTTCATCGTTACTGCCAACACTAGATACCATTGCCATAAATGGCATCGGTTTCACTTCTTTCAGTTCCTCTTCTGTTACAGAAACCCCATCCGGTGTTTTCTTTTCCTCAAACCATTCCGGATATTTATCCTTAAACTTCTGTAATAATGCATAGGCAATCTTTCTATTAGAACATACAACCATTGCTTTTTGTATTCTGTCTGGATCACCTGCACAAGATGAAACATAATGGTCATGAATATCTGTAGCAAGACGCTCAAGTCTGGAAGGCTCGCCAAGAATTACTTCCATAGAGCTCATTGCTTTCTTACTTGCTTCGATATCCTCATAGGTAGCGCCATCATCAGCACATTTTTTATAATAATCCTCAATTTCTTTTACTTTTTTATTATCAAGCAATACCTTTGCAATACGCGGATGATATTTGATAGAAACAGTAAGTCCATCTGCAACAGCCTGATCCATCGTATATCTATCAATTTCATCACCAAAAGTCTGATATGTTTCTGCAATAGGTGTTCCTGTAAATCCTACAAATGTAGCCTGTGGAAATGCCTCTTTTAGCACCTTTGCATATGGCTTTGATACCATAGCTTTCATATTCGCATCCGCATCTTTACTGAATTGAATTTTTTTAGAATGCTCAAGCTGAGTTCTATGTGCTTCATCAGAGAAACATATAATATTCTGTCTGTCATTGATAAGACCTATTTTGTCATCTTCCCTATCACAAAACTTCTGAATAGTGCATATGTAGAATCCACCACTTTGTCTTGCTCCAAGTTCCTGTCTCAGTTGTGTTCTATTCTTAACAACGGAAACCTCTCCAAGATTAAGGAATTCTGTACTCTTTGTAAAAAGCTTCGCCCCCTGTTTTTGCAATTCCTCTCTATCGACAATCAATATAATCGTTGGAGAACCTATCTCTGAGATACCTGTACAGCGTAATGCCAACTGACGCGCCAAAAATGCCATCGTATAAGTTTTACCACATCCCGTAGCCCCAAAATATGTACCGCCTCTTCCACTCTTGGTAACAACAGAATCTACAATGCTTTTCTTCAGAAGCCTCGCAGCAAAAAACTGTGGATAACGGCATACAATTTCCACTTCATCACTATCATAAATGCTATCCTGAAAATAAATGTAATCTCTAAAGATTTCTAAAAAACGCTCAGGAGAATAAACACCCTTAATCATAGTTTCTGTTTCAGCAAATGGAAGTGTTGATACAGCATCTCCATCATTAACACGTCTCCAGGCATAAAAATGTTCATATGGTGTGCGAACTGTTCCTAATCTGGTTTTAACTCCATCAGAAATACAAGCTAAAGGACAGTAATGCAACAAATGAGGTATATCTCTCCAATAACGAATATTAATCTGCTCCCAAGCATCATAAATAGTCGCATTTACATCAGCAGGGTTCTTCAATTCCATAATACATAATGGCATACCATTCACAAAGAGAATTACATCCGGTCTGCGGTTCTCTTTTTGACCATTATTTGTATATTCTACTGTAAACTGATTCACCACTCGAAAGATATTCTTAACACCATCCTTTTCAAAGTTAATCAGCGGTATCATTCTTGCAATACCATCTTTCGGAGTAAATTGGATACCATCCACCAACCAGTTGTACACCTTATGCAATGTTGCAAAATCACTCTCTGCACCCACAAGACGAACAGTATCATAAATCTGTGTCACTTCATCTTCTGTCAAATCAGGATTTCCAACTGCTATAAATTTCTTGAAATCATCCTCTATCAACACATCTCTTTTGGTAACACGAGAAAGCTTATTTCCAGAAGTATATTTCCATCCCTCTGTTTCTAAAAAGCCAATAAAGGCATATTCATATTCTGATTCACAATAATGACCATTGTATTCTTTTAATCTTGCCATAGACTATGCCTCCTTTGCTTTTCTTGCCTTTTCTATAGAACCTTTAATAAGAATTGGACAAATGTCTTTTATCTTTACTTTAAGTTTGTCATTGATTGCTTTTCGTTCTTTATATGCTTTGTAAATATCTGCTATTGATTTTTGAGTTTTCATATCTGCTATAGGAATTTCTACTTTAACTAAATCATCCCATGTAAATGTTTCTCTTGCCGATCCCCATGAATGAAACCTTGCATATCTATCGAACTCCGTTCTGTTAAAAAACATACAAAGGTATTCTGGCAAAAGCTTATCCTCATCAACCGAAAACACTTCATTTACTGATGTGACAACAATATCATCCTCGGTGTTATTGAAAGCATATGCAAATACTTTTTCATTGTGTGTTGTTTGCACAAAACTAATCTGACGAGGTCTTACTATCTTATAATTTGATAATTCATTTCTATTTACTTTTGAAGTAGGTTCTCTAAACTCCTTAGACGTACTTACACCCATAACATTTTTAATTTCGTTTGTTCTATTTCTTACGTCATGTCTTTCAACATATGGGCCAATTGCCTTGCAATGTATACCATGTTTTAAATCCTCAATATACGCATCACAAGCAAGCTTTAAGTCCTCCAATCCATACTCATAACTTTTCTGATTTTCAAGCATGGCATTATAAATATCTACATATTTTTTCTGTATTTCAATATCTGGTAGTGGAATAACTATGTCACTCATATCATTAAAATTGAATTCTGGTCTTTGACTTCCAAAATTTCTAAATTTTACTTCTCTGCAAAATTCTGAACGCCTAAAATAAATATATAACCACATTGGATCAATGATTTTCTTTCCCTCATCCGTCAGATAAAAAACCATATATAGATGAGATACTATACATAATCCCTCAGTACGGTAGGCAATTGAACCTAATTCAAGTCGGGTTGGGTTGTACACAAAAGCTCCATTTTCGACAATTTTATAAGGTTTTAAATCTACTCCATCTATATTACCTTTAGGAGCTGCAAAAACACCTTGACTATTTACACCAACTATCAAATCAACCCCATACTTCAATTCTTTGTTGTTTATCGTGGAGCGTTCAATGTAATCTCCCAATCTAATATTAGTCAATTCCATATCCAATCCCCCTAAATGCTTCCTCCAGCATCTGCTTGGATTTCTTTTCTTGTTTCATAACCTCTTTCATTTCAGATTGAATACGAGCCATTTCTTTTTCATAATCAATTTCTAAATCATGGTCAATGAACTCAATGTATTTGCTTGGTGTGAGAGCCCAACCTTTACTTTCTATTTCATCAATACCTACACTTCGATAAAGTTCCGGTATTTCATAATTTGTTCCCTCAGTACCTTCGGATTGCCATGTATGATATATATCAGCAGCTTTCTCAATCTGCGCTGTAACCAGACGAACTTTCTTTTTGCTCTCTCCCTTAACGGCATTTTCTGTCCATTGGCGTAAATCCATAAAGAATATCTCATGCTCGCGGTTTCGGAGATTTCTTCCATGGTATTTTCCGCCTTTTTTATTCTGATTCAGAATCCACAGAGTAACACTGATATCTGTAGTAATAAACAATTCTCTTGGTAGAACAACGATAGCCTCAATTTTATCATTCTGAATCAGTTCCTTACGTATTTCCAATGTATCACTATCATTCAATGCCCCATTCGCAAGCAAGAATCCTGCAACTCCATCGTTTTTCTTCAAATGCGAAAGTATATGCAAAATCCAGGCATAATTTGCGTTGCTTTCAGGTGGTGTTTGATAGTCAGACCAACGAGGGTCATTTTTCAAATTGTCATTATACCAGCCTTTCAGATTAAAAGGTGGATTTGCCATAATGTAGTTAAAATGCAACCCCTTGTGTAGATCATGCGTAAATGATGAATCTGCTTCTTCTCCAAGATTATGGCTAATCCCACGCAATGCTAAATTCATTTTTGCAAGGCGATATGTAGCCGGTTCTTTTTCCTGACCATATACATTGATGCCATTTAAGTTTCCCTGCTTTGACTTTACAAGTTCGGCACTCTGAATAAACATTCCTCCCGAACCACAGCAAGGATCATATAAGGTTCCATCATAAGGCTCAATCATCGTTGCAATAAGTTGAACTACGTCATGAGGGGTATAAAATTCGCCTTCCTCCTTTGTTGCATTTACAGCAAACTCCTTAAGGAAGTATTCGTATACACGACCAATAAGGTCTTTTTCCTCTCCAAACGTCTTATGACTGATTTTGTTCACTTCATCAACAATTTTCTTTATATCATTAGCTGCTAAATTACGTGCTGTAAATGTTCCTTTAACAAAGCAGCCCTTCAACTGTGGATCTTCCTCCTCAAGTCTTTGTAAAGCTGTATCAAGTGCAACATTAAGCTGTGGTGCCGGCGTACTGATAATAGTCGACCATCTTGCTTCTAGTGGTAAATTATATGTACCATCTGCAAAAGTAGCATCATCAAAAAATGCTGCTCTAATGTTCTCATCTTCCGGATCTAATCCCTGCTCTTTAAGTGTCCGTTTTAGATTTTCAATTCCATCCTCATACTTTTCGCCGATAAACCTCAAGAACACTAGCGTAAGCATCATATCTCTTTTTTCAAAGAATGAGCCGGAGTTACGTGCCGCACGCAAATAATCTCTACAATTAAATAAAATATTATCTATGTTCAATGCCTTTTCAGTTGTTTTCTTCTTAGCCATATTACTGTTCTTCCCTTTCCTCGTCTGGAACAAATTCCATAATGTCCTGTATCTCACAATGCAATACTTTACATACTTTTTCCAAAACTTGCGTACTTACATGTTCATTCTTTCCTAGTTTTGCCAGTGCATTTGTTGTAATTCCTGCCTGATCTCTAAGGTCAACTTTCATCATATTTTCATCTATTAATTTCTTCCATAATTTGTTGTATCTGATTGCCATTACTAATCCCTTTCGTATCATTACAACGATTTATTATTTCTTTTTCATTATATCATCAAATCCACTTTATTTCAATCTTAAATTGATTTTTTCAATCCATCCAAAATTCAAATTTTGAATTCCACTCTCCCACGTCACGGTGAAATTTACTTTTACATTTGGAGGTATTAATCTTAATTCTTTTTTGTCAAAAACAAATGTAAACTCAATATCTTTAAATTTTAATTTTCCTGTATATAATTCAAATTCTAATGCCATACAACTCCTTCATTTAACCGTTTAACTATTTGATTAATTTTCTCAAAATAGAATCACATTAATATAAAAACATCCCACAGTGCCTATAAATAAAGGCATTGTGGGATTGTAGTGTCTATTCAAACTCTTGGGCTGAGAGATTTATCTGGCTGTTTTCAGGTACACATTTGTGTGTTTTATTCTTCATATTCATCCTATTGTGCATTTTTGTGTACCTCGTCTAAAATTTTTAGAGCCAAAATGGAGCCACTTCAAATTCATTGCATAATCATACAGTAATATTTGCATATTCCGAACATTAAGATATATTTTCAATATCCTTTTCAATGTCTCTTATTTCACGCTTCATTATTTTATGAAACTGTATTTCAACAAAGCGTTCATCTTTGTCAGTCAAATCCATCTGATATATGTCCGATAAAATAGCTTTCTTATCTTCTAATTTCAAATCATCTAAATTCGGAATATACTTAGTCTCATGCAATGCCATATGAATTTCCGCATATGTCCGAACAAATCTCTTTATTTTAATCTTACCTTCTAATTTATAACGCTTAATCAATTTTTGCACAACATCATCTAAGTGGAAAAGTAAACTCAAATCAGTTATTTGAGAATAGAAAAATAACCAACCGTACTTATGGCTTTCAAGAATAAAACCTGTAATTTTTAAATTTAATTTCCATTGCAAATATCCAATATTATCTTTCTTTATCGTTCTAAATAATTCCTCGATAGATTGCTCGATTTTTAAAACACTGCTTTTTCTTACTGTTACTTCACTATCATTTAAAACATAACCTAAATATTCAAATGATTCTGTTACAAGTCCCTCATCTTTCTTGTCATTTAATTCCAATCCAAGCTTTTTTATGTCATCACATATATTTTTCTTTACATCAAAAAATTTATCTTCATTAACCAATATCAATATGTCATCAACATATCTGTAATATGATATGTAGTCAAGTTCTCTATATTTTATGTCAATATCCTGCATATATATGTTAGCTAAAGTGTTTGAAATAGGTAATCCCTCTGGAACTCCCAATATTCTTTCCTTTTTTACAGTCTTTTCCTTTATCGGATAAAGAAGTGCCTCTGTTCTAATTGCATTCCATATAATTGATATAATTTCTGGTTTGTGTATCTTTCTTTTTATTATTTTAATCAACTTGTCTTGATTTATTGAACCATAAAATGATTTCACATCCAATTTTATAAAATGTGTGTACATTGGAATTTTTTTTGTAATATCATCTATAACAAGTTGTGGTATTATGGTCTTACATTTATCCCCATATACCCCAACCAACAACTCATTCAACGCTGACGCTGTTAACTTATCTCTTAGCGTCGGCACACAAATCGCTCTAGGCGGTTTTGTAGGTCCTTTTGTAAATAGTAGTTGCTTATATCTTGTAAAATGATAAGAGCCATTCATAGATTTTCGAATAATAATTTCAATATTCTCATCCAAATTTTGTTCAAATTTTCGAGGCGACACTTTATCCAATCCAACGGACGGCTTATCTTTTACTTTTTCTTCATAATGTTCAATAAGATGTTTTTTTGTGAACAACTTTTTCCATAAATACGATGCCTGCATCTATAAAACCCCACATATCCAATATAAAACCACTGGCAATAATATAACACATATTTTTAAAAGCACACGCCAAATAACATTATAATAATATTTGCACCTTACATTTTTCCATTTCCTATTTCTATATTCACCTGAGCTACCATGAACTGTCTCATAATAATCAAATGATATATGATTACTACTTGAATCTAGTAAATCACAATATCTATTATATATGTTCTTAAACAACTCTACATCATCACTCTCAATATTCTTTAATTCAAATTCAAGTTTTTGCAACTCTGTATAATTCTTTCTATATTCTCTTGCATGCTCCAGATATTTTTGTCCATTCAAATATAAAATAACAATAAGCAATGATATTGTCATAAACACTGTCATCAAACTTAATTTTTCATTTTTATTAAGTAATGTAAGTATCGAAAATATAATCGTAACACATGAATAATAAATGTTAATTCCCTGAAAAAAAGCTTCTTTGTTTATCAATCTTTTTTCAGCATTAACTCTTGAAATTCTTGTTGTCCATATTTGATCTGATAAATCTTTATATTTTTCCAAGTTGTACCCTCCTAAAAAATGTATTAGGGTCTCTATATACTAAATGTGATACCTTCATGCGAAAGCCTATAAAATCTTTACAGATTGTTAATTACGTTATCTCCTAAGTGGAAATCATAACTTACGTTATAGACCCTAATACAATAGATATTTTACCATATTCTACTATTATTCTCAATCCATCCTTTCCTTTATCTCGTCCCCCAAAATTTAAATTTTAAATTCCACTCTCCCATCTCACAGTGGAATTTACTTTTACATAAGTGGAATTTAACCTTTCACACCATTTTCTCCTATTCATTTGCATATTTATCTTTCCTTTTATCCGCTTGTTACATACTCTCTGATAACGGTAGAAGGAGATACACATGTCTAACCTTATACCAGGAAACCAGAAACACTTAACTTTAGATGACTGTGAATTTATTGAAGACTCTCTAAATGAAGATCTTTCCTTCAAGGAGATTGCCAAATATCTTTGTAAGGATCCGACTACCATTTCAAAAGCGAGTCGTCTTCACCAGGTTAATGGCATCCAACCCAACCGGATATTTAATAATTTGCACAACATTTGCACTGATATATTTAGATGTAAACACACAAAAGTATGTCAGAAAATTATTCTCTGTGCCATTAAGTGCTCATCATGTAATAAAATATAATCAGGTTGGCAAGTCTTTCGCAAAGGAATCCTGTTCTCGAGTGGACCGAGCTCTTGATACATATAATTTTCTATTTGTTTTCACCCATCTTACACAATAGAATATAGATTTTATACAGAATTAATTTTTTATTGTTCTTTTAATCTAATATAATACTAATTGTCCTGATGAAAGTTTATCAATTTCTTTTAATAACTTTTTATACGAATTCATCATTTCTAAATATCCCTTGTCATTATTTGTGTTTTCTAATATATCTAACTTTGTTTTAAGCACTGGTTTTAGTACTTTATCAGTGTTATTTAAATTTATTTTTGTATAAATCAAGTCCAAATGTTCCGAACCGTCCCCTGATTTTATATACACAAAGAAATAATCATAAAATATGTTATCCCCATAATCCTTAGTAATGTTTTGTTCTACAGTTAATTGTAATCCTTTTTTACTTAATCTATATTTATCCATTAATTCTTCCTTAGGTTGACCTAATATTTTAAACTCTTTCCCATTATACTTTATCACTTTTAAAACATCTATAATTCCACGTTTAACCTTTATCACTGGTTTATAGCTTTTTATCTGATTCTGTACTCTACCATCTATTGCGTATTCTATTCCTTTCGTTCCATTAGTAACACTATACATTATTGACTCACTCCTTTGACCGATCAATTCTTGATTTTTCGAAATTTCACAAGTTTTCCACCCTATTATAATTGCTACAACTATTCCAACAATCGCCACAAATATTCCAATAATATCCACAATATTTGTTTTTAAAAAATCTCTTGTTTTTTTACATTTTGTCATGCCTATACCTCTTCTTATACTATAAATTTTATTTTCTCTAACATTCAATAACTATTTAATTACCCATAACCTTTTTAGCCTTAATTTTTTCTATCCACAAATAATAGTCCTCTAAATTAGGCTCAACTGTATATTCATTATCGTCATTCATTTCTCTGTTAATATACCTAATCTTCACTCCGCCTGAAGCAGACATTAATCCACTTACCAGATACTTTGAATCATACTCCTCTACTTCATCCTTTGTAATTATCTTTTCAAAGACCTGATTTTCCAGTTCTTTTAATAATTCTTTCGGACTTCCTTTTCTTATTAGTTCTCCACTATAAAGAAACACAATATTCCCGGCAATAAATTCAATGTCTGACACTATGTGGGTAGATATAATTACAATCTTGTCCATACTGATTCTGGCAATTAAATTTCTTATTCGAATTCTTTCCTTTGGATCCAACCCTGCCGTAGGCTCATCAAGAATAAGTATTCGTGGATTGTTTAATAAAGCCTGTGCTATAAGAATTCTCTGCTTCATTCCACCTGAAAATGAACCTAGCTTTTCCTTTCTCACTTCACTTAGTCCTACAAATTCCAATACTGCCTTTATTTTATCAGGAATTTCTTTTTTCTTTATTCCTTTAAGATTTGCCATATAATTCAAAAAATCTTCTGCTGAAAAGTTTGTATAAATCCCTTGTTGCTGCGGTACATATCCTATAATATTACGGTATTCTTTTCCAAGCTTTTCAATTTCTTTTCCGTTATACAATACTTGTCCCTTTGTTCTTTCACTCCCATCAACCAGAATATTCATTAATGTTGATTTACCGGCACCATTAGGACCAATTAAACCATAGACTCCATTTTCAAATGAATATGTAAAATTTTTAAGAGCTGTTTTGTTTCCGTACTTCTTTGTTAAATTTGTTATTTCCAATTTATTCATGTTAGAACCTCATTTTATACTATTGTCATAATTATGAGTGGCACTACCAATATTGTAATTGATACAGCCATTTTCTTTACCATTCCTGTTAACTTATTTGAAATCAAAATAACTATCATAGTAGCTACAAACATTATTAATGCTTTAATAATATAAACTCCACTCAGTACAAATAGTATTGGCATCTGAACCCAATTCTGATAACCAATCAAACTGTTTATTGGAGCCATTACTCCTCCAAAATGATAAGAATGAATTGCCAATAACAAAAATGGAATATTTGAAATGATGAATATTAATAATGAAATGCTATGGCTTACTGCAATTTTCTTCCTTAACAGCTTTCCTTCTCCAAACATTGTGGTGTCTGATAGCTTGTCCATTCCTGTCTGTTCCTCATAAGCCATACATATTACAACCATTACGCTCATTATAAGCATCATGAATATCCAAGCAATTTTTTCATTGTAAATGCTACCCGGATGTATAAGATAATGTATGCCTATGTCATTTACATACCAGCCTTTTATGTTTTTATCCTTTTTAAGTTTCTTTAAATGTTTTTGTCTTTTAAGCACTTTTTTAAATGCTGTCTTTGGCAATATCTTTGTGGTGTATTGATTTTCAGCAATTGATAACTCGGAACCACTGATTTTTCCCTGCAGATATTGTGTCTGCTTTTCTTTATATTTTTCTTCAATATTCTTAAAGTAATTCTTCTCTTTCTGTATATACAAATCATTGTCCAAAGATTCCGGTCCTTCCAAGTCGTCCATGTAATTACTGTAATACTTTTGGTCGCCATCAATAGTTGTATTAACTTCACTTAATATTGCTCCCTGAATCAGGCACAATACAAGTAACAGCAATATTCCCTTGTTTGTAATCAAAAGTTTCTTATATTCCATAGCCAGCATGCCAATTGGTTTCTTAGGTTTAAGATTGTGTTTTCTTTTCAGTCTTTTTATTTCAATGTGAAATACTCTTTTTTTGCCAAATAACCATATAGCCAAAGCCGTAAATATTAAGATATACCCTATTACAATTAGTATTCCAACAGACATAACATTAAATGGAGTTCCTGCCACATTCAAATTATAATATTTCTCTGATATGGACTTTACATTTATTAATGTTACGGGACTGATTATTTTTATAAAAGCAATGGCGTAATCCCATACGATTTTTATGTTTGCCACTGCAGATAAACCGATTGTAATTCCCGTAACTGCATATATAATTCCGCTGTTGTCACATAAAATGGCAATCACAAAAATAAAAAGTGTGTATGAAAATACAACTGCTATTTTCAGCATTACAAAAATAACCAAATACATAATTATGCTTATTGGTAGTGCCGACTCATAAAAGTCCGGTACTGATTGTATAGGCACTGTTAAATCTCCACAACCAAATGTCCCTACTAATGTTAGAAAATGTATCAAAAAAGTAACAAGTTCCACCATTATGGTAGTTATAAGCAAACCGCCTATTTTTCCTAGTGCAAGCCTTGTCCTACCTTGTTTACAGGATTTAAGTAATGTTAGCATGCCATGTTTTCTGTCAATGTTCATAATAATAATTACACACTGCAGCATAACAATAAAAGCAATAACATCACTAAATCCTATCTCCGTTGCCTTTTCGATTACTGTGTAATTTCCTGATTGTGGCTTTACATTCTTTACATTTTCATACGCCTTTACAATCTTCTTTGCACTTTTACTCTGATAATTACTATTATCTTCAAACAGAGAAAATCCTGATATGACACTGGCATTACTGCTGATATTATCAATGTACTTATCATAATTTTGAATTCTTTCTATATGCTCTTCCTGTTTCCTGTCTGCTGTCTTTATTTCACTTTCCACATTTCTTGTATCTAAAAATATATTTACAAAATACAATACAAACAAAATATAAATAATCCACTTCTGAGATAATATTTTTCTAAATTCTTTTATGACCATATCATTTCTCTTTCTGACTTTTTAGAGATTTTATTCCTGACATCTCTGTTTTTAACTTTCGGAATATGTTATCCCCTATCTTCCTACTCTTTGATTTTGCTGCTTTCTATCTGTTTTATTGAATGTTCATCAATCGAGTCATAAGCTTCATTAAACGAAACATCATAAACAAGAAGCCCTTTAGGATTTACATCAATTGCATAAAATATCTTCCCTTTTTCCCCATAATTCTGTTCTATGAGTTTGTTCTTTGAAACATCATATACATAATATTTAGGTTCCTTATTAAAATCCACAGATGGCACTAACTCTTTCTTTGTTTTTTCATTCATGTCCATTGAGGTTATGTATATCTTTCCGTCGCAGTACATATCCACATTTTTAAAAGAACTAAAAACTTCCTTACGATTTTTTGTTTTCACATTGTAAGAATATATATTGTACTTTCCAACTACGGCATCCAAATAATATGCTGTATCATTGGAATAGCAAAGCAGCCAATATGCTCCGTCCATGTTTTTTATGCCTTTATATGGTTCAAAGTTGCTTTCAAAATCAATGTCAAATTTCTCTGTTTTCTTAGTTTCAAAGTCGTATGTATAATATTCTTTCTTTTCGTCTAATCGTTCAATTTGCTCTGCATAGGAAAACTTGTCTGACTCCATCCATACCATAAAATGATCCACATCCTTAAAACCTGCTTCTTTATATGTTTTGCCTCTGCTTTCATAACGGACAAATAATTTATTGTCAAAAAACTGAACAGTACTACAATATGCATCTGCCTTATTGCCAAATTCAGTCAGTTTATCAGTTTTACCATCTGAGAGATTAATCTGATAAACTTCTGCGTCTGCACCTGTTTGCTCCTGCTTATTAGTTCCCTGCTCTGTAATGACGGCTTTATAAGAAGCAACAAATACGCTATCATCATGTAAAACATATTCTGCACTTTCATAAATTGGAAACTCTAATTCGCTTACTTCTTTCTTGTCAGTTCCATCCGTTTTACTACTCCAAAGAACACTTGTATCCCCTGTTATTACAAAATAATACAAACGCTTATTGTATATAAAAGGATACTTAGCCTGTCCCTTTACGATGGCATTGCAATTAATTTTATCACTTTTAAAATCCGCTATGTCATGGTTACAGTTTGCCTGACTACATGCAAAAATCTCCTTGCCTGACTCATAGTCATAATAATACAATCTACTGTATTCCCCCTGCACTTCACTTTCCACTAAAATATCATTACATACTGATTTATTTTCCTTCAGCACTATGGTTTCATCTCTTTTGGATTCTTTATTTTGATTACATCCTGCAAGCAAAAATACTCCCATTAATACTGCTATTCCTAAAACTAACTTTCTTTTCAAAATTTGTTCCTCCCGGTTACTGCTTGTTTAAATAAGCCAATACTTTATCTATTCCTGCCTCGTCTAATTCTTTTAAGAAATTGTTATATTCTGTTTCAAAATCTCCTGTAAATATTTTTCCTTTATAGTCACTTCCCTCATAGTTAAAGCTCTCTCCTAAATATTCCTTTTCCAAACTCATTATTTTTTCAACTTCCTTTTTAACTGGTGTGAAATCATAAAATTTATCAATATATTTTTCATTAAATTTAAGATTTTCTATATTTTTCTTCATCTCTTCAGTTGAGTTTCGATCCTTAAACGGATTTGCAACTAAAGGATTAACAAACTTACATCCTCTTGCATCAAATTTTCCTTCATTTTCTTCCCGACTAAAATATTCATCATACTCATCTGATGTTATGCTATATTCTTTCCCGGTTCCATCATATTCCGGAAATTTAATAATATTGGAAGCTTCAACATCCGAATTAATAAAATCATATGCTTTCAATGCAATTTTCTTATTATTAGATTGTTTGTATATTCCATTTACAGCATTAAATTCAAGTAAATCCTGTGGCTTTACACTGTTATTTCCCCACTTATATAGTTTTACCTCTTTTACTTTTGGAAATGCATCTCTGTCAATTTCTTCTTTATGTCCATTTACATCATCATAAAATAAATTACATATAAATATATTTGCATTTAAAGTATTATTTGTTTCATTTTCATTTAAATATTCAAAGTATCCCCTATTTTGATACTCCCTCACTTCTTTTAATGATTTTTTTATATCCTTTAACTTGAAATAATTTTCTATACTTTTACCATTCAAAGAAATACTAAATGCACTTACATCGGTATTTCCCTTTTCGTCCAATTTATCCATGTATCCTGCAACACTGCTTTCGTATATTGGTTTTAATGTTCCTCCATAACACACCACAAAATCTATACTTCCTTTTTTCTTTTCTCCCGCATATACCTTGTTACATGCCTCAAGCCATTCCTCATATCCGCCAATCTTATATTTGTCTAAATCAATGCCGTATTCTTTTGCCAAATCAACGTTTACATACCATTTATGTTTTGTTTCCAATTCACCAATGGCTTCATTGTATCCGTAAAATTTTCCATTAACGGAAGACAATTTAATGGCATTTTCAGGCAATGTAGAAAAATATTTTTTCAAATCACCGTTTTTATATTGCGAAAGTTCCTCAAACATATCTTTTCCTATTAACTCATATGTTAAATACGAAGTATAATTTTTGCTCTTTTCATCTAAATACCGCTCTGAAAATATGAAATCCGGTGCCTCCCCTTTTTGAGTTAATTTCTCTATGTTTCTGGCATAGTTCTTTCCTGTTCCTATCTTTTTAAAGCAAATAACATATTCTTTCCCTTTTGACACCAGATAATCATTTAACTTTATAACCTGATTATTTGTTATATACTTCATTCCTAATGGCTCATTATATTTTTTTCTTTCTTTTTTACTCATATTCTCTATTTCAGTATATACCCAAGTTAAAACTGTTTTCCCCGGATATTTCTTTTCCAAGTATTCTTTGTCTATTTTTATGTCTTCCGAAACTTTAGTATTTTCTGTTTTATTTGTTGTCTCCTGCACATTGTTTGCACTTGGAAGTATCGATTCCTCTTTCTTTTTACATCCCCCAAAAAGTACCATAAATACAAACATAGTCAATATAATACGTCTTGTTATACATTTCATTTAATAACTCCTCATAAATCTATAAAGCAATTTCTATCTGCAATAAGCATTGCAGATAGAAATCAATTCATAAAACATATTTACTATAATTTTTTTCTAAAGTCATCGTAAAATTCGTTAACTCTGATCCCATATAGTATTCTTTGTGTACACTTTTTGCTTTAGTGAATTTAGCTTTTATTTCCTTATAACTCACAGTTGATGTTGTTTTGCTTGCGGCAGACATTACTGTGTTTGTTGCTTTCTTTCCGCTAGAAGAATATGCTGTTATTTTAGCATATCCCGCAAAACCGTTGGCTGGTGCTGATGCTGATGAAATAGTTGTTATAGCCTTTGCAGTTGTTGATGATAACGCTATCTTTCCGATTCCCGTGTTACCTTTTGCTGAAACACTACTTAAACTTCCTCCCAAAACTAACACTCCTGCCATTAATAATGGCATAATCTTTTTTGTAAATTTCTTTCTCATTTTACTCCCCCAAAATCATTAAATTTTACAAAGCTTTTTAAGCATATTATATGTTTATTTAAAAATATTGTCAATAAATGTTTTGTTCATTTGAATATTGACCTAATGTATTTTTAAGTTATACTATCATTATCAATTAATTGAGGTACGTATATATGGCAAGCAAAAACTATTTTCTTAATGGGGTTGCAGAGTTATTAATTTTATCAATATTGAAAAACCAAGATACTTACATCTATGATATAAAAAAAACCATTAGTGAACTAACCAATGATATTCTTCCTATGTCCCAAAATACTATATATGCTGCTGCATATAAATTGGAAAATGAAGAAAAAATCTCAGAATATTCCAAGCTGGTTGGTAGAAAGCGAACAAGAATTTACTATCATATAGAAGAACCGGGATTGGCTTATTTAGAGAAACTTACATCAGATTATCAAATGGTAACTACTAATGTTTGTAAGATTTTAGATTATTTATCATCTAATAGGGAGGAGAATGCCGATGAATAAATTGTGTAGAACATACATTAGAAAAGTTAAACTACTTTTTCCCGTTATGGGCAAATATGAACGTAAATATATTAAAGCAATAACAATCAATGTTAACGATTATTTAGCTGATGTACCGGAAAGTACTATTGACGATTTGTACAAAGAATTTGGTACTCCTAAAGATATAATTGATTCGTATTATTCTACTGTTAATACTGATGATGTTATAAAGAAGATTAGGATTTCAAAATATATTAAACTACTGTTAATTTTATTAACTATATGCCTATTATCCTTGACAATTATGAAAATTTATATCCAGTATGAAGGTCATAAAGTCTTTATGGAAGAACAAATACATTCTGAAGAAACCATTATAGAATAACAATTTAGGAGGAAACGAGACTTTATTTCACAGTCTCATAAAAAACGGAGCAGTATGAATGCTCCGTTTTAATTTTTCATCATAAACAAGATATTTTTCGCTATCCATCAGTTTGTTTATCCTTTCGATATTTCACTTTTTATTAGAAATAGAATCAAAATAGAATCACAGTTATTAAAAAAAATCCCACAATGCCCAAAAATAAAGGCATTGTGGGATTTTTGTGTCTATTCAAACTCCTATCGAGATTTTTGGATAGGGTTTAAATGATGTATTTCTATTGCATTTAACAGTTCGTTTATGTACTGTTTTTGATGTATCTCATGTAGTTTTGAAGAAAAATATTGTCATTTTATTGTCAGCGGCTCTTACAAAATCTAATTATATATAAGCTTTCCTTTTGACATTTACTGTTCTTCAATTAATGAAAAATATTATCCCTTTTATTGGGAAATAATATTAACTATTTTTCTTGTACCGATGTTCCTCCGGATGGTGGTACTGGATTATGGTTCCCAGAACCATTGTTCGTTGGCTGATATCCTTGTCCAGGTGTACTTGGTTGATATCCTCTATTATTATTTCCTCCTGGTTGATATCCAAATTGTCCATTTGGTTTTTCTCTTTTTTCTGCCATTTTTTCCTCCTAATTTTTAAATTCAATTAAACTAATTTCCTTAGGGCTAACCCATATGCCATCACTTCTATCAACTTTCTCCCACATACCTTCACTTTTTTGCATGTAAACTTCTTGCAAATATATATCTCTAAATTGTTCATCTGATGATGAAAATGAACTTGTTCCATATAATCCTCTTACAATTTTACCACTTGATAATGTAATTATCACCCATTTAGGCTCGTTTGTATTACTAAACTTATATTCCCACGCTGTTGGTATTGGATGTTTTGTTTGAATTCCAAATTTTATAAATATATTTTTTATAATTTCTTTTTTTTTGATTATTCCTATTCCTATACCAGTGACGACACTTGTTAGTATGACTGTTAAAGATATCAATAACCAATACATAACTCCACATTCGTCTTTAATACCGTTTATCAAAAGAAATAGCCAACTCCATAAAGTCAAATTAATTATGCTATATTTTATATATTGTAAAATAGCTGTTTGGGCTGATAAACGTTTTTGCGGCATAATTGTTCTTATTATTTCATCTATCAAAAAACCTGGAACAACAAATAATGCTGTATATAATATTGTATCATATGTATTTATTGTCATTAACTATTCTTAAACCTCCTTTAGTACTTTTCTAAGTATATCAGATATCGTCTTAATAAAAGGAATATGTTTCTTGCAAAATTCTGCTAATTTACTGTGTATTTTAAAAAACAAAACCTTTTTATTAAAAATACTGAAGCAAACAAAACAGTATCACACATAATACCTACATTAATGCTTTTAGCATATATCCATTCCTTGTATATCCTAACTGAATTAATCACTTCAACAATAATTGGAATAATCATTTTATAAAAAATATCAATCAAATTTAAAACAATAGTTTGAACTACATCTTTTTCTATTTTAGAACTTTTCTACCGTTATTTATTAAGCTTTCCACTGCGTTCTTTCTGCTATTTAAACAATTGCTTTACCTTTATATGTAAAATATGAAGGTCCAGAAATATTAGAACAACCTTTCAGTTTTTTCATTATTGCTGTCAATGAAGTGAGCTCATTATTATATAAAACTTTATGTTCAGCTGCTACTACCGCAACAATTGATGGGTCCTCTATACAAACGAGTTCATCACCGTCTCTTAAACCACATTTATAGAAATTAATAGGTGGACGTCTAATAGATTGTGTTGCTTTTAGGGTATATTGTTTTTTTACTCTCTTTAATTTATCTTGAGAACCACTAATTACAGCTACGGCCTCTAACAATTCATAAGCATCTTCCGCCGACATAACAAAGAATTCTCTGTTTTTAGATACTCTTAAATCTGGATTCAAATTATCAATCATCCTATGTAGTTTTTATCTTCAAGATTTCCAGATGTCTCGTATGTGGCATACACTTCATATTCGTATAGTAATGCCGTTGTGCTTAATTGCTGTCTTCTTGTCTCAACATCAGTTGCATAACCTATTTTAACCATGTCATGTAATGCTGGATTTGTCATTATGTAAATATAGCCCATTTCTTCCCCTATCACCATATTTCAGTTGTTTTTCTATTTTTTCAGAGCAAAAATATATTCATGCGCTAATAAAAGAAAGTTCTTCCCAACACTTATTTTTTCCCACTTATCGGTCATTTTACAATTATGCTGTTCCTTAATAATTATCTCTTTCAATTTAAAACCTGCTCTTTCAAATCTCTGCATAGTATCAAAGCCTAGTGGTCTCACACAGCCTTTTTGCCTTATATCTCCAATTATAAAAGAGCATATTTTTCCTTTTTTTAATATACGGTATGCTTCTATTGCCACTTGCTCGATTTCATTTAAAAAATCTTCATATCCAAGTAACGATATATCTCCATCGATATTTTCACTATATTGTATTATGTCTGCATAAGGTGGATGTGTACATATAAAATCAATACTATCATCTTTTATAAAATCTAAATTTCTAGCATCAGCTTTTCTAATTACAACTTTACCTTCTCCATTATCGAAAGCAATCTTATTTTTGCAACGTTCTAATGCCCTTGGATTAATATCAATTCCTATAATGTTTCTATTTAATAATTTTGCTTCAACAAGAGAAGTTCCTCCTCCTACAAACTGATCCAATACCCAATCTCCCTCTTTTGAATATCTTAACAAAAGATTTCTAATAACATATGGAGAACAATTTCCCCTATACTTTGAATCATGCGTAGCCCAGTTTCCTCTCTCTGGAAATGACCAAACTGATGACTTTTCTAGTTGAAAATTATCTGGCTCCCACTTCATATAATTTCTCCCTATAAATTCCTAAGATTGAAAATCCATTTCAACCATCCTTGAACCGAACTTGCTCTTCTTACAATTTGTCCTTCATTACACACATTATATTCTCGCATCAAATTCTCTATAATAACTTTATCCGGCATTTCTCCACCATTAGTTATAACCATATCAAAACATTCTGCAAATATCTTATGTTTCAATATCAACTCAACAAATTTAAGCTGTCGTTTTTTATAATTCAGAGAAAAAACTTCCTCCCCTAATTTTGTTAGAAATACTTTTCTTTGCCCGTCTTCAGTCTTTTTCTCGAACAGACCTATATACGCTCCTGCATTATAGTAATAATCAGATTGTCTCTCATCAAACTCCATCAAAGAAGCTATTTGTTCTGTTGTCATAGGATTATCTTTCATGTTTTCCAATAAAGAAATAACTCTTTCAAAAGAATTTGCTTGAATAAATGGAACTTTAAGATCTTCATCTTGATTATCATTATAAACAACCTTTGTGCTTTCTCTAACCTCTACTAAATCATCTATTTCTATTGTTGTGTCTTGTAATGAATAATTTTTTGTCTTTACAAGCTCTATCGATGAATAGTCATTTTCATCAACAAATCTGTATTCAAACAATCTGAAAATCATATTAGTATAAATTGAAAAAATCAATCTAATTGGCTTGGTAACTTTATTTTTCCATAACCTATATGGATAATACAATTGTCTTACATGAAAATCTTCATTCAGTACGTTCTTGGCTTCCATTATGATAACTTCATTTTCATTCTCAAATCCACCATCTATCTCACATTGAGCATTCTTAACAGATATTTTTTGTTTTGTTCCCCTAACTGTGTCAACAACAAAATCAAATTCTCCAGTACCCATTCTGCCGTTGAAAGTTTCAACAGTTTCTTCATCTTCTAAAAAATCATCTAATATACCTGATAATATTAAAACATTTATTGCATTTGCTTCTGATGAAATATTATTAACATCAATTGTTTCATATTCTGGCAATTCAACATAATCCATTTTATTTACTGCTTCTGTCAATTCGGGTATTTCTTTGTATAAAAGAAAATCCCCCAAAACGTAGGAATTTCTACTGTCTGGTAGGATATTCAAATTATTACTTTTGAAAACAGATGGCAGTGCTGCAGTACAATCCCACTTTGCCATTAATCTAGGTTCCTTGAACTCTTTTATTTCACTTGCTTTAATGTAAAATACTCCATCAGTATTAACTTTATTAACTATATCATATTTATCTATAAGTTTTTGCCATGCTTCATTTGCTGAAATTGTACCTCTACTCATTGTAAATTAACACCTCGTTTATTTCACCTCGTTTGTTCCCAACACTGTTTATACTTCTCTTAGCTTTTACTGTTTTTATTTTGTAATCTTTATATAATTCTCGTATTATCTCACAATCAGAATTTGATTGTACAAATCGAATTCCTTTTTCATTCAATTTGTCACATTCTTTTTTTAATTCAACTTGACTATTATATCCAAATCCACCTTCTGTATATCCAGTAAAAGATGATGATGAAATTGGCATATACGGTGGATCCAAGTATACGAATGCTTCTTTCTCTAAATCTTTTAAAACCTCTTTGTAATCTCCATTAAGTATCGTAATTTCGTTGGTATTAAAATAATTGGAAATTGCTCTTAATACAGCCTCATTTACAATATTAGGATTTTTATATTTGCCATATGGTGAGTTAAATTGTCCCGCCATATTAACTCTGTACAGACCGTTATAACATGTTTTATTTAAGTAAATAATTCGAGCCGCCTTCTCTACATTTGACATTTGTGCAAATTCTTCCGCTCTATCTAATGCCCTTATCTCATAATAATAATCTGATGAATTATTTTCTTCATGAATCCTTAGTTCATCCAATAATTCTTCTAAGTTATCACGTACTGTTATATATACATTAATCAACTCTTGATTATAATCATTTATTATAGCTTTCTTTGGCTGCATATTAAACAATACAGCACCTCCACCAATAAAAGGCTCAACATATAATGGAGCCTTTTTATTTATCATCGGCACTATATCTGGCAATAATTGTCTTTTTCCTCCAACCCACTTTAACATTGGACTTAATAATAAATTTTTAGCCATACTTTACTCCTATTATCAACTCTGCATATATTATTCTAACAAATTTTCTTTCTTTAGTAAACGAGAACTAGGCATATTAAATTTTTCTAATTACCTGCTCCTACTCCCTCTAGTGCGCAGCTTATCTCTTTCCTCTTCCCCTAATTCTATTACCTTGTCATAATCTGACTTTTTCAGAAATCTTTTAAAGAATCCCAGTTTCTCGGAATCCTCTTCCAGCTCATCAATCTTGCGTTGCTTATCCACAATAATGTTCTCTTTATATCTTAATCTTTGATTAAGTTCTTTGTTCATTATATAGACTGCATCGCTTTCCTTTTTAACCTTATCAAGTTCCTTCTCTAGCTCATGCGCTCTTGCCACACTACTCTTTGCATATGCAATTAAATCCTTAACTAGATTACGTACTTTTCTAAGAAATGGCTGCACAACCTTTTCTCTATATGATTTAGCACTCACTAGACCCTTAGGTTCTTCAGGACCTTTATCAATCATCTTTTCTAGCTTAATTATATCCTTAAGTCCCCATGCCTCTTCACTTTCTACTTCAGCTAACTTTTTATAAGTATTTTCTAGCTTCTGCTCTGCCATCTGATTTTCAAAGCTCTTCTGACCAATTTCTCTATCTATCTTCCTTTTATTTTCAACAAACTCATCATATTTCTTTTGTTCCTGCCGACGTTTGTATTCCATAACAGATAAGTCTTTATTTCTGCCTTCTTGCTTTTCATTGAGCCCATACTCATCTAACCACATAACCATATTATCATCTACAAAGTCCCTTAAACGACCCTGCAACACATTTTCCAAAAATTCTTTTGTACAAACCTTTCGTTTTGATACTTGCTTTTCCAATCCTTTTTTGAATCCTGTTGCTACCGGAACCGCCACCACGTGCATGTGGGGGCTTGCTTCATCGTAATGAATTACTGCATTTGCTACTACAAGCTCTGGTGCCTCTTCTTGAAGTTTTTCAAGAATCTTATCATACACTATATCCATATCTCTTCGTTTTTCAGAATGATGGTCCCAGTAATCCTTGTCTCCTAATTGAAAGATAAGTTCAACTGCCATATCTTTCTTTTTATCATTTGCAACCTTCTCATAATAGTTTGCTATTTTTCTATCGTCTCTTGTTTGATTTGCATTGTACTTTTGTACTGCTTCATCAAACTGTTCCTTATATATTTTTTTAACATCCTGCACTAATTTATCCGTACCACATAATATTACTATGTTCTCCTTATCATATTCTTCGGAGCGGTACTTACGTAAATTATGCTTTGCCACGCCTGAGAGTTTTGACTTGCTATTGATTGCATGATCTCCATTGCTTAGGTGTGCTGTATAAGATAATCTTTCCATAATCTTGTCACTCCTGTGTTTATCTTTTCTTTTAGTAATGCCCTCAAATAGTGGCAGAGTGTGGTTTCTTATCAATTAGGCTCTGCCTTAATTGATAACCCCCTAGCACTTTTGACAGGCAAAAGTGCGGGTGCTCTGCCGAGAGCTTTAATTGCTGCCTTTACGGCATCAATTCTGCTCACCACTATTTAGATAGAAACCTATGTGTATGAGCAAGCGTAACATCTAATCCTGTTTCCATTTTCAATTTCATTATGAACGGCTTGATGTTACTTTTACCTGTGGGTGTCACCCACAGGTCTTAATCATCAAAGAAAACTACCAACGAAAATCCTCTGGTATTCCTTTTCGATTAAGATAGGCTAATCTATTCGTCTCTTTTTCTTCATCAGTATCAGCTGTTAGGCTTTTTGTATATAAATTTCTATCAATAAGCTTGTCCATCTTTGCCACTAAGCCTTCACAGATTGCCTCATGCAAATCTTCTCTATTACAAAGAAAATACTGATACATCATTCTAAATAAATCTTGATCTATCATTAATCTTTTATTTTTCTTTTCCATTTTTCCTCCAAGTAAACAAAAATTGTAAACACAGCTTAAAACAAATTATTTTTTTAGTTTTTTCACCACTGTTTACAGTTTATCGTTTACACCAAATTCATATTTCCCATAAATAAAGGGATTGCTAACCATTTTCATGTAAACAGTCCGATTTTTTAGTCACTGTTACTGTTTACAAATTGCCTGACATTACTCAATTCATAGACTGTTTACATTCACTGTTTACAAACATTGACCTTACCACTTCATGTCGTAAGCTTGTGTCATCTCACCTCGGGACTTCAAGTCCCGAGGTTCATACTCTAAACTTTACTGACATCATGTCACTTTCTTTCACTTCCCGACATCATGTCGACAAGTTACAAACTTATACATCAAAGGGCAGTTGAACATTATCATCTACTTCCATAAATTCATCAATATGTTTTCTCTTCCATCCTCTTTGAGTTCCATATTTTTCAAATCTATGGCTTGATATCTGTTCCCAATCATTTGAAAATTCATTCCTCATAATTGAGCCAATTTCTTTTGATTCATAAGGTTTAGGCTCTTCATTTTCGTGATGAAATGCCAATTCATAAATCATAGAAGAACATACATAATCCTCATCTGTCGTTTCAAGAAAGTTTCCAATAATGCCAACCTTAGTATCTTCCGGCATACAGTTCTTCTGCATTTCAATCAATTTTTCTGTAAGTTCCTTGTTAAATACAAGTTTTGTATTAACACCTCTATGGTACATATCCATAATTTCTGCCCAACACTGTTCTATATAATTTCTTGTCTCATCCTCATCTTCAAGTGGATGATGCTCTGCCTTATCCTTATCAACAAATATCGGAATGAATCTTCTATTACCTGATCTGTCAAAAGGTAAGAAATCAGCATTATTTGAGGAACCAACGAAGATACACTGTCGAGGCCTATCCTCTGGATGAGTTTCATATGGCACCTTATAAGTCTCACTTTGACGACTTAAGAATGATTTGATTTCTTCAACACTTCTCGCATTGCAAGTAGCAAGCATTTCTGCCATTTCGATAATCCAATGTCCCTGAATCTTTCTAAATACATTCTCATCATCAAGCTTTCTTAAATCATCTGAGAACCATTCATTATCCATTGTTAAAAATCTTAAGAAGCTTGATTTACCTGCACCCTGTCCACCAACTAACCAAACCATATATTCAAATTTGCAGCCTGGATTAAATACTCTTTCAACAGCTCCCATCATCATAATTCTTGTTGCTTCATAGACATAATCGCTTTCCTCTGTTCCAAGATATCTTGGAAGAAGATGTCTAACTCTGGCAACGCCATCCCATTTAAGACTTTCAAGTTTTTCCACAATAGGATGATAGTGATTGTTATTACTAACAATATCAATGGCTCTTTTTACATTCTTATCTCTTGTTATTCCATATCTCTTTTCCATACGGAGAAGAATGTTATTAAAGTCTGTATCTGTAAATGATTTAGAACGTCTACGCCAGTCCATTTCCATAACAATGTCTGTCTGACATGAGAGTTCATTTCTCTTAATTGAATCTTTAAATTCAGGATCATTTTCTAATACAGTAATTGCATTACTTATAGTCTGTCTTGGCGTCCCATCTTTTCTCTTTTCGAGACTTTCGTAAATAAACTCAATTTCATTATTAAATTTTTCGTTCTTTTCCTCTGTATTAGAGGAAATAATATTCTTGTTGTAATTCATTGCGAATTTCCTCCTTTATTTCATATTTTTTAAATTTCTAGTGATAAACCACTTGTTGTAGGAAGAAACCCTTGCTATAATTTAGGTGTGTGATAAACGTAGCAAGGATAACTTCCTTGGTACATAGAGTCCTAAGATTTGCTTAGGGCTTTTTTCTTTCTTCAAATCCATCTAATATATCTAACATTGTTCTAATCGGAACAAATATTTCTTCGTCGATTTCTCCACCAGCTTCAATTCTTTTCAACTGTGCGATTATCTCTTGAAGATATTTTCTAAAGCTAAGCATCATCAACGGATTTCCTACAGTTCCTATCTTTGTATAAAGTAGTGATTGAACAATAAATTCTTGTTTCGTCTGAAAGCCACTTAATTTGGCTCTCATATTAATTTCTTCATTTTCTTCTGGAGAAACTCTAAATGCAACCATTACATTTCTCCATCTTCCTTTGGCATCATTACTCTTCGCAGTCATCTAACAAAGCCTCTCTTTCTTCATCCATTGTTTTTGCCATATCTGTCTGAACAGTTGGGAATAAATGTGCATACTTATAAGTAATATCCACCGCCTCGTGTCCAAGTCTATCTGCAATCGCAAGTGCTGAATAACCTTTATCAATTAGATAAGATACATGCGAGTGCCTCAAATCATGAATTCTTATTCTCTTAACCCCTGCAGCCTTTGAACCTCTATCCATTTCGTGTCCAAGAAAGCTTTTTGAATTTTGAAAGATTCTGTCATATTTTCCAAAACCATATAAGCTATCCAAATAATCTTTCACTTCCTCCACCAAAAAATCTGGCAATATAACTTCTCTTATACTTTTCACTGTCTTCGGGTCAGTAACAATATCCTTTCCACCAACTTTTTTGTACGACTTTGTAATCTTCAAAATATTATTTTCAAAATCAAAATCATTTGGTGTTAATGCAAGAAACTCTCCAACTCTAATTCCCGTCCAATAAAGAATTTCAAATGCATAGAATGATTGTGGCTTATCACATATCTTCTCAACAAACTTCTGATATTCCTTTTGAGTCCAGAAATCAACTTTTCTGTTTCTTTTGCTAGCCATATTTCCTGCTTTGTTTGCTACATTCCATTTAAGACCATAGAATTTAACAGCATGATTCAACATTGCACTTAACTGTCCATGAATAGTATTTAAATAAGAATCTGAAAGAAGCTTTCCCTCTTTAGTTTTTAACTTTCTCATCTCATTCTGCCATTCAAAAATATCAGCAACTTTCAATTCATCAATTTTTCTTTTCCCCAAATAGGGAATAATTTTCGTTTCAATAACAACAGTTTTTTGTTCCCAGGTATTTGGCCTAACCTTGTTACTAACATCTCGCTTATATAACTCATAAAAGTCTTCAAGCGTCATATTCATATCTTGATGATCCTGCAATTTAAAATGTCTTTCCCAATCTTGAGCTTCTCTTTTTGTTTTAAAACCTCTTTTTGTCTTCTGCTTACGTTCACCTTTATAATTTTTATAATAGGTGCGTACTTCCCATTTACCAGTTTTCTCGTTTTTACAAATCATTTATTTATCCTCCTCTTTTGCCTTAGTACCATAAATACGTTCTTCGAAGTACTGTCTGCTAAGTCTTCCCTGAACAGTTACGAATCCCTGTTCTTTTAGTTCGTTATTAAGTTGTCTGATAAGTTTGTAACCATAAGCTTCTGATACTCCCATTTCCTCAGCTATATCTTTTGCTCTTATAAAAAGTGTTTCGGACATACAATCACCTCCTTCCGTATAAAATACAAAACTATAATCTATTGTTTTCGCAGTACATTTGTGAACTGTATTGTACTCATTTTATCAGTTCATTTATGTACTGTCAACAAAAACATTTCACTTTTGAACTGTTTGATAATATTTATGTTTCACAAATGAACTGTTTATGATACAATACAAATAGTTATGAATAGATATGGGAAGGAATGTTTCTATGAAAAAAAATAAAAGAGAGTTCTCTCTAAACGCCAAAAACCTAGCTTCAGCTAATTTAGGACAGAAGATTAGATTCTACAGACAAATTGCAGGCATGACTCAAAAAGACCTTGGAATTGCTGTAGGCGTAAATGAATCTACCATAAGAAATTACGAACTTGGAAATCGTTATCCAGACACGGATACAATATTTGATATTGCTAATGCCTTAGAAATTACGCCATATGAACTATCTGCTCCAAATCCTACTTCTGCAGCTAGCTCACTTCAATATTTATTTGATATTGAGAAAACATTGGATTTAACTCCAATTGTTATTGATGGAAAAGTTTATTTGGAAGTATCTTCTGATATAGAAGTTGACGATCCAACTGTTGCTCCACTTGCTAACCTAAAAAGAATGATTACTCATTGGGCAACAATGTACGAAAGATTTATCAATGAAGAGATTGACGAAGAAACATATCTCTTATGGCAGGCTAAATATATGAGTTTTGGAACAAATGAAGCTGACATTATATATAATGCTAAAAGTGAGAAGGAAATTGAAGTCGATACAAACCTTTCCAATGCAAAGAAAAGATTAAGGAAAGTTAATTTAAAAGATTAATAAATGAGATTTTTATTACAGAAAGCATAAATCAGTAAACTATGCATATAAGTTTCTTACAATCTCTTTCGCAGAAAAACCTAATTTATCATATTAACCCTGTGGTGGCACCACAGGGTATTTTAATTCAAAGTAAAATTTTTCTCCATTCATAAATGTAAATTACATTTAATTTTTCAAAGCTATATCAATTGAAATGCTATAAATCTAAGACTCACTGTCCATCTTACAATAGATTGGATTTATTTCTTAATCCGTCTCAACATTTTCATAAACTTCCTTTTCATTTGCTTCAATAATTTCAAGTCTTTGATAAAGCATATTTATTATTATCATAGTTATTCGAAATCCAAACCTCAAACTTCTACCTGATAAATAATTGCGTCCATGTATACACTCATTTCTTATATTTAGTGAATTACCATTATACATAAAATTATATGCCATAAATAGATCAGGAACATTTTCAAACGATTTACTAACCGAAAATATATCAGATATAATTTCTCTTAATATTGAACTAGAATCTTTATACTTCATAAATTCAGACTTATTTTCTTTGAAAGGTACATATCCTATGGTGATAGCCAATTTTCTAATTACTTTTTCTAATATAGGAAATAACTGAGTAATATGTGCAAGTTTAAGATTTTCATCGTACATAATGAGTGTATATTCAGATTTTTCAGCAATTCGATTATACATTTTTTCTTCCTGCATCAATGTTGCAGCGAGCATTTCCGCATATAGTTTCTGTCGTGTATGTATTGCCCTAATATGTGCATCTGTTTCCATATTGTTCAAAAACTTATATGCTTTTTCTGACTTAATATTTTCTACAAGCTGCTTGAGAAGATTATCTATTTCGTGCCTATGGTAGTTTATCGGAATTTCTTCTATAGGAAAAACTTTATGAATCTCCATGTGGGAACACATATAAGTAAAAGGATTTTCTGCAGTGTTTTGCATTATCTTAATAATCTCTTTTTCCTTAGCAATTGGGCTAGAATATGCAAATACCAAAGGATTTTCAATCAGCGATTTGCAACTCTCTTCAATTTCAATTTTAGAAACTTCAGTTGTATTACTAAATGTGTGTAATTGCCCAACAACTGCTGTGTAATATTCGTTCTCCCATAGTTGTTGTACTTGAATCATAAATTGATGAATTATTTTTTTGTCAATATTTAGTCCCTTAGAATTTATTTCCATAAGAAAAATCATAAATTCATAAAATAAAGTAGGTATCATCCGATCCTCTTTATTTTCGGTATATAGATTAAAAGCTTCTACTACTTTCGAAAGATATTGCAAGTCAATTTTTTTAACGCTATCTTTATTTTGAAGATATCTAATAAACTCATTAACATTCGTTACACTATCAATTTCTTTATATAAATTATCATAATATTGGTTAACTTGCTTTTTTTGTTCTTTCGATATTGGAATTTTATCTTCCAAATATTGTTTAACAACTTTAATATTGTTCACAGATTGAATTTTCACAATAAAATCTATGTAATCTGTTTTTCTACTAAGATGTCCGATTTTTTTATCCTGAAATAAGTATGATAATACTGTATATGACGAAACATCTGTCTTATTATTATCTAACAGCGTATCAAACGCATCAGAATACAACTTACAATGAGTCAAAACAGTTCTGTCTGATGGCGTAACCCCGTACAATATATATCTAACAGTCTCTATTACAAAATCTGCTACTGAATCTGAAAAATATTCTGTCATCTTATTTAAAATGTATTCAGTCCATAATTCAGGATTAGGAGTTTTTCTCCCACCACCTTGAAACATTGGATTAAGCGTTCTATCTCCTATAGAAGTCATAAGCATTTCTATAAGATACGATTCCTCCCAAGTCCAGTCAGAATCTTTATTGATATGCTGATATGAAAAACTATTTACGGAAACTAGCTGATTCTTATGATTCTCAATAAATTTATCATGTACTGGATAAAATATTTGTTCAGCATTATCTATGAAACACTGCTTGAGTTCTTCAATACCCTCAATTTTTATATCATCAAAATATTTCAATAGATTGTCTTTCTCCAATAATATTGAAGTCATATCTATTAATTCATAATAGTTATGTTGAGTCATTAAATTAATATTATATATGTACTCTGATGCATTATCCGCATTTTCTAATCTAGTTATCCACACGATTAAAAGCATTATTTGTCCATATTTTGTTGTTAACGACTCTTTACAATGTTCAACATCTATTTGTCCTTGATAAAATTGAGCCAACATAATATTATCATGTATAATAGGATTGTTATCCTCTATAATAAATCCTTCTATAGATACAATTCTAATAAAATATGAGTATAAGTTTCTCAAATGATTATAATTTATAAAGTCATGCCAACTACCTATATCATCTAAATCAAAGGCTCTAATAATTTCATTGCTAAACCAATTCCAGTCCTTTCTTTTTTCAAGACAACCATCTGCATATTTTACAAGTATTTTATGTTCAAAAAAGTTGTTCATCTGCTTCCCTCCTGTATAATCTACTTACATAATAATATCTTTTTTTACAAAATATATGGTATTACTAATTAAATATTTTCTTTTAGCTTTGATTTTGTCCCAAGAATTAGATAATTTCTTATACATACTATTTTTAACTCTGTAAAGTTTTCTTATATGTCTATTTTTCTATTTTCAGTTCACAAGTGTACTATAGTAGACGATTTTAGAAAAAAATAGCACAAATTATTGTCATTTTATTGTCACTGAAAAAATCCAAAAACCCACAAAGCCTTTATTTATGGGCTTTGTGGGCATATTTAACTTGTTTTTGAACTATTCAAACTCTAAAAAGGCTGACGGTTGATAGGTGTTTCTCTTTACTCTCTCTGTCCATATTTTGCCTATCGTTTGATTAAAATTTCTAATTATTTTGACTTGCTATTTTTTTGTTCTCAAGTTGTGGTCAACTTAAAGAATATTGCATCGTGGCTTGCATTTTATTTGCACTGCTCATACAAAAGTTCTAAGCCCTTTTTAAAAGCTTCCGCTTTTGTCATTGAATGTGCCTTAGCAAACTCAACGAGTTTTTCGTGTTCCTCATTTGATAGCCTAACCGAAATTTTGTTGACCTTCGGATTATCTATCTTTGGTCTGCCCATCTTTGCCATACCACTGCCTCCTATTAATAGCTATTATACTTTATGACCGTCAGTTAGTCAACCACTCTTGAATTGCATTTTTCTCCGCCTATTTCTTGCAATTAAATTTAGCAATTACTCTTCCAGTAATCTTTAAGAAATTATTCTGCATTACTGCTCTAACATTTATGTAAAAATTTATTTTATAAAAATCATTCTAAATTTTCAACTTTTCTTTTCCTTTTTAATATTATGAGCATAGAAACTCCGGCAAGTATAACAATTGACATACCTATCCCCAAATAAAGTCTAAAATTACCAACACCTAAATGCGAAATTTCAGGAACATTATATTTATTTCCTGCATAATCCACCAACAAGATTCCAACACTATGACTTCCATTTTCAATTGAAAATGTTATTTTATTTTTATTTGAATCATATGAATATTTAACCTTTTCTCCATCAATATATACAGTGCTTGCACTTGTATCTATCTTTTCACTTATATTGGTAATTTCAATTTTTTTCTCACCTGTTCCCTTCATCCATCCCCAATTATGAAAATATGAAGGTAAATCACATTCTGGCGCAATGTTATCTATATGAATTTGGCCTAATTCAATTTTTTTGTCAGAATCATTTACTGTGAGATAAAAAGTTGCGTCCGTATCTTCCTGATAATGATCTTTAAAGTAATCTTTTGATAATACATATCTGTATACACCTGCACCATATACTTCTTCCTTATTTGAACATTCTATTCCAGTGTCAATACTATCTCCATCGTTACTATTTAATGTAATAGAAATATTTGAATCTTTTCTCGTAATCACAGCTATGTTTAAATTTTCAAAATTATCCGGTCTTTTACTTAAAGGTCCATCTTCGTCCTCTATTGAATACCATCCCTTCCCTATCTTTCCGTTTACTCCCGGATGACTATTCTCAATGTATGCCAATACATCTGATTTAACCATTCTAACATATGTATTTTTGTTTACCTTGCTAGCATTACCGGCCTTATCATATGCAGTCATTTGAACAGCATAAATACCATCTTCTTTAAAGTCCTCCAGTTTAAATTCTTTGCTGTTCAAAGTTTTCTTTATCGTTTCCGGTAATATGCTCGAAAATTCTTTTCCATTTTGATATTCTGGAATATATTTAACGATTTCATATTTTATGCAATCAAAGTTGGCATCATAGTATTCTACCGTTGGTGAAGCATCGTCTTTCCTTTTTTCATCATAGACATCAATAATGTTTGTTTTTTTCTTATCAACACTTTCCCCATTAATCATAAATATCTCTGGAGCTGTTGTGTCAATTTCAAATACAACTGTGCTATCTGTTTCACCTTTGTTTTCTGAAATATCAGATGGCTTCATTTCTATTTTATATATTCCGTCTCTTTCAAATTGTAATTCTATAGAATGTGTATCGCCATTATCACTCCATCCTTTTTTACTATACGCAGCATAACTTATTTTCTCTGCCCCTTTAACACTTTGATCTTTTCCTGCTTCTTTTTCAAAAATATTAATATTCATTAATTCAGGATCAAAGTTATGCTCTTTTACACTAATTGTTGCTGTTTTTTTCTTATTAAAATAATTACCCTCTTTTTGCGTACTATTATTCACAAAAGAACTAAAATTTGTAGATACGCTTGGATTAGTAGTATCCACTATAAATTCTGCCGTATATAATTCTGTTGATTTCTTTCCACCATTAGAATGTATTTTTGCTTTATGACCCACTATATCATTTGCAGACACCTGAACATTATAATCACCTTCCGGATAATCAATAGTTGCAACATAAGAATATTTGCCTTTTTCTTTGACAAATTTAGGATTTATTTTGTTATTATGGTAAGAATCCGAAATTACAATATTCAACAATTCCTTATCAAAATTTCTTTCTTCAACAGTAATATTCATTATTGCTCTTGTTTTGCTATTATAATATTTAGAATTGCTTTTAACTCCACTAGAAAAATCAATTTTAATTACAGGTGCTGTTTTATCTATTGAGACTTTCTGTGTTTTAGTATATTTTGTTTTATTCCCAGCCCTGTCTGATGCTCTAAAATGTGCAACAATGTCATTATCGTCAGAGCTAAAAACGATTTTTCGAGACACCTTAACCACAAGATTTCTGTCTGTTTTAGTAACAATCCATCCATCTTCAAGTTTGTCCCCTTCTTTATATCCTTCATTGGATAGTTGTATCATTTTCTTTTCAATTTTATTGTTTTCTGCATCTACGTAGTACTCAATTGTCTTCAATCCAGATTTTGTATCCGTAATAGAAACATCTACAGAAACATTTTTAGAATATAAATTGTTTCCTAAATTATCTTTATATTTAGTCTTCTTCAATGGTTTTATATCTATTTCAGGTGCACTCTCATCTTCAATATAACCCAAAGTTGTGACTTGTTTTGATACATTACCAACCATGTCTATTGCCTTAACAAAAATCTGACCTTTAAAGCCTTTAGGTATTTCAATTTTTGCCATACCATTCACAATTGGTGAAGTTTTATTTATACTATCTTCTTTCTTCCCATTATTATATACCACCAATTTATATTCGATATGACTTAATCCAGAAGATGGCTTTTTATCAGAAGTATGAATTTTCAAATAAAAGCTATTATTAAAATAATAACCATACTTAAACTCTGTGTTAAAATCATTTGCTGTTAAAATTCCATCAGATGTTTTTCTTGAAAATTCGATTTTATCAACACTTGGATTTGTCTCATCTATATTAAATGATTTATTATTATCTACATATATATTTCCAGCATTGTCCGACATCTCTACTTTTATTTTATATTTGCCATCCTCTGCTTTACCTACCTCTTTTATAATATAATCTGTTGTAAAGTTATATGTTAAAGAAGTTATGTTCTTAGGTGATGATTTTGAATATTTAGTATCAACTATTTTAGTTCCATTAATATCTTTAACTATTTCTACACCATTAACAAATATTTTTACATACCTGATTCCTGACTGCTTGTCTTCTAAGTCGATAGAAATATTTTTGTTTTTGTTGTACCACAATTGATCGTCCGTTCTTTCACTACCGTCACTCTTTGGAAGATTTATCTTTGCTATAGGTGTAATATCTTCCTGCATAACAAAATATTTGTCTGTACTATTACCCGCTTCATCTTTAATAGAAGGAATAAATTTGCTTTCTTTCCCGTATTTATCATATGCAATTATTTCGAAGTTACTATTAAACATTTCAGAATTAATTTCAAATGGTAGTATATACTCAAATCGGTTTTCAACAGATGTCATTTTTTTAACAACTCTATCTCCGTCTTTGTAATACGCAAATTCCACATAATCAATTCCACTATCACCTTGTACATCACTTGCTTCAACTTTAAATTTTAAAGATCCATTTGAATAAATTCCTGTAGATATCAAATTTAATGTTGGTTGAAATAATGCATTGTCAATTTTATTAATTGTAATACTATTTATTTCAGGATCTGCTTTGTCTATATAGCATGAATAAATACTTTTTGAATTATTATTGTTTCCTGATAAGCTTTCAATGTATCCCACAATACTAATTTTATTTTCGCTATTCCCTATATAATTTTTTACCGGTACTTTAAGGTTTATTATCAGTTTTTCATTTACTTCCTCTATTGTTTCAGCATATTCTAAATTTTGATTATTTACTTTAAATTCAACATTTTTAATATCTGAAGTCGATTTTTTTATTGTTGCAACAATTTCTAACTCGTCATTAATATCATACCAATCTTTATTATCAATAACTTTTTTATTTGGTGCTTTCACTTCATATGAAATCTCTGGTTCACTGTGATCCACGTGAATTTCATATTTTTCTGACTGTTTATTTCCACAGTTATCAACAACTGTCACCGAAAAAGTATGATCACCTTCATCTAATAAACTTGTGTCAATTGCCTGCTTATAATTTTTTTCTTGCTTATCAAAAATCTTATTTAAGTAATTCTTTATAACTGATTTATTATCGTTTTTAATTTCATCAGTTATTGTTACTGATTTAACTCCACTTCCAGAATCCTCAACTTCAATAACAAAGTCTCCACCATTATTATTAAACCAATATTGACCATTACTATTCACAGCATTTTTATAATCCGGCTTTAAAGTAGGCGTTTCTTTTTCCATGTAATAACTGTCTTTTTTGCTACTATCAATTTCTGATATTTTTTTAATTGTTTTATAACCATTAGCATCCTTTGCATGAATAGTTATAACATCAGCACTTATACTATCATTCACTGTATAAATATAGTATCCATTTTCTAACGCCATATTACCAATGAATTTATTTCCATCAAATAATTGTACTGCATCATTATCTTTACTCATACCTGACACCGTTGCGCCCTCTTGTGCAATATCTGTAGTTTTAACTTTGATTGTAAATGCACTACTCACCACGCAAATTTTGTCATATAATATTACTGAAATTTCATCAAATGAATTTAATTCTGTCGTTGTTTCCTTTGTAGCGTCAGTTGTTGAGGCAATATATGGTTCAAATAAAACACTATCAATCCTCGGTCCTACATTGTCAGACTTTTCTTCGTTGAATTCATTGCTTGAACAATGATATTCATTTCCTGCATTATCAGTAATAAATAAATCTATTGTATGATTTTTTCCTTCTATTTTATCAGCAAAATTAACGTTTTCTCCTGGGTTATGTATTTCGTTTCCATCTAATTTATAGACTTTTTTTTCGCCATTATCAACTTGATATTCAATTTTATTAATTCCCGAATTGTCATCTCTAAATGTACATTTAACTTCTGTCTCTACCTTTTCAACACTTTCAATACCATTGGCACTCCACTCCAGCCACGTCTTTACCTTTATTTTATTATTCTCACTTATCGGATTAATTGTATCTATTACAATCTTTTTCACATCAGCATTGTCAACACTTGTCTTTACATCCTCATATACTTCTGTTGGATGAGAAGAGCTTTTTACTCCAACACAATATTCATAGTCTGAATATGTATTCTCTTTCGCGTCAAGTTTAATATTTTGTTGAGCTATATATTCTGATTCATTATACTCAGGGGTCACTTTGACACTGTTTACTAGTTCCTTTTCTTCTCCATTAATTTTGTATAATGTAAATGTTTGCACATCTTCACTTGAACTAATTGTTTTTATAGATACAGTTAATTCCTTGGAGGTTAATATGCAATCCTTAGAAATATTAGCAGCATTGCTAGTGTCTAAATCTACTTTATCAATTGACAAATTAGAAGTATCTTCTGCTTCTGCTTTTACTTCTATTACATACCCAATATTGCATAAATTGATAACAAGAATTAATGCTAATATCAATGATAATTGACTGTAAAATTTTTTCATGATTTCCTCTCCTCTTTTGCTTTGCTTTTATTTACTAAGTGTATTAGAAAGTGCCTTATACGAATTTCCCTCTACATATTTTCCATTTTTTATTTTCTTACCGGGGCGCTTATATTTATACAAACACAAACTTATTCCATATATTAATGAAATTACTGCCGTTATTGTAAATGTAAGCATCATCCACTTTAGCATTGGCGAATTATATTTAATGTCTGTTGAAACAATAAAGTTTTCAAAATTTCCTGAAGCAATTATTATCCCCAATATTAATATCAACAAAATAAATCCCGAAATGATTGTAGTGCGGGTTGGTTTCAAAACATAAAAAACAATTTTCTTTACTTCTTCATTCCAGATTTTTTCTTTTATTTTATTAATAACCTTCATTTGCTTACCTCATTTCAATCTCATCAAACAATTTCAAAATATCACTTCTAGACTTTCCACTATCTTGACTAATTATACGAATAGATTCATCATGATTTAAAGTGTTTTTAAGTCTTACTATAATTGAATGGAATTCTTTACTATCCTTATTGTTTAGTAAGATATTATATCCTGATATAATATTCTTTTTATTATTGGAATTGTACCCTTTAATCTCAATATTATATATCACATTAGCAATATCATATCCTAATGAATTGTTTGGTTTTTTCAGTTTTACTATGTACTTTATAATTTCTGTATATCTTCTATCATCAGCATTTACGATAATATCATCTATGTACTTTGATGTGTCATTCGTATCCTCCATCTCGCTTAACAAATTTACTAATACATTTCCTTCTGCTGAATCAATCAAATTATCATTATCCAGCAAAAAATTATACGTATCACTATATACTTTTCTTTGATTTTGAGAATTTGATGACTTAATCAAATCTACTGAAACAGATCCTAATCTCTCTATTCTGGTACTGTTATAATTAGATGTTATATTATCCCATTTTTTTTGAGAAAGATAATTAAAAGAGATTTTCAATCCGCTTTGTAAAACAATTAATATAGCAATAAATCCCAAGACTGTTCCAACCATTCCAAAAGTGTTTCTTACTTTTGTATTTTCTGTTTTAACAATTGTCGGTGAAGAATCTCGTGCAAATTCAATATCCTCTCTCAATTGCTTATACGAATGGTAATATCTATCATTATCCGGATTTCTATAATCATTATCTCGTGATCTTGTACATTTTCTAATTATTTTTTCCAGTTCCAAATGATAATGTGATGAAGTTAACGAAAGATCTCTATCACAATATGCTTCATTATTCAGAACATATTTTCTGTAATAATCATATGATCCACCCTCACCTTTATCTTTTGCAAACTCTCTGCTTTTTGTATACAATTCAAAAATATTAAGACACTCCCAGAAAGTTGCGCCAAAAGAAAATATATCACTTTCTATTGTCATCTTCCCTAGTTCCACTTTATTCTTGTCAAGTGGATATTTTGAATCATTAATTGGTTTAACATAGTTTTCCGGAGCCGCATATCCCAATGTTCCATATTGGAACATTCTTTCAATTCTTTCTTCTGTATTATAATCTGCTCCTGCAAGTTGACTTTCTATGTAGTTATGTTCATTTAATGTTCCTGACCTGCCAAAATCAATTAAAATTAATTCCCTACCATAGCGGGTAACCATTATATTGTCAGGTTTTATATCTAGATGCAATATTCTGTTCTTTTCTGTAACATATTCCATTATGTCACACAGATTAATCATAAAATTATATATTTCATTTTGATAACGAATTATACTTTTATAATCTTTCTTATAACTTTCAATTTTACTATTCTGCAATTCAGAATTAAATTCATGAAAACTAATTTTTTCCTTTAATCCATATTGCAATTCTTTGGTAGCTGTTAATTTCCAATAAACATCTCTGCAATATTCTTCTAATGACCATCCATCGACAAATTCTTCTACTACACAAAAAAATCTGTCTTTGTCTATTAATAATGGCTTGCCACCTTTAGGAATATGCTTATCTAATAATGAAAAATCTCCCAAATCCTCAATTACATCATATATTCTTACTACTGAACGGCAATTCTGTAATTTATCAAATATTTTCAAATCATTTTCTTTAAAACGTGTTAGTACATCGATTCCTTGTTCCTCATTGTCCTTTGTACTCATCCTTATATGCTTGTATTTAAATTTCAAAACACAAGACATAACAATCTTTCTGTCTTTAGATATTTTTAATCCTTTATAAACAATACTTTCTGTACCTGTTGCAATATATCCGTCTTGACTTAATCCATACGAACTATCAATTTGATATATAAAGTCTGATCCTCTCATTTCATTTGAATTCATCTTGTTTTATTTACCTCACGCTTCAATAATTTGCTTTATACTTTCACTTATTTAATTAAAATTTTGGAGATGATTGTCACTAACTACCAAAATAGAGTTTATTCAGTTAATCTCTTGCAAATGTATTCTAATGCTTCACTTTCACTATTAAAATATTTATTTGTAGTTTTGCAACCTCTTTCAGCGTAATATACATTCCATCCATGTTCATCTTTGTTCAAGTAAAAGCGCTCATCATCACGTCCTGTTCCCTCTATATTATAATAAAAATTAGGAACGTGGTTTTTTTTCATGATTTTTATAAATTCTTTTTTATCCATTATAATATCTCCCTCAAATATCCAACCTTTACCAATCTCTTAATCAACGCTTGCATTTCAATTTGAATACCCATACCTAGCATATTGAACGTAGATTCGATAGTCGATGTAGTTACATTATTAATGTCCTTAACAACAGCATACTTATGATATGCCCATAAATTATCTCTGTATGGCAATGCTCTTTGACCAAAAGGTGTTCCTACCGGAGAAGTATATTGTCCATATTTAGAACCATATCTGTCAATAATAGTTCCTTCTCAATCCCTATATTATTGATTTTCTATATATGTCAAACACATCGACATTTTTTTCTTCTAATAGTTCTTCGAATTTTTCATCACCAAACTCTTCAATGTATTCTAATTCTTTGTCGGAAATTGGCACCATATATAACCAATTAATAATTATATTTTCATATTCTATTCCTTGTAGCTTCTCCCAGAATATTGGAATAGTATAATAAATATGCTTCATTTCTAGTTCATCACAATAATCCGCGATAGCATCAATCGCCACCATTCCTGGCTTACATATGTAATTATCTTTAATAATATTAAATGCACACGACGCAACAATATTAGGAAATTCGCTGAAATCACTATTACACATTCCAATATATTCTACTCTGATTTCTCTTCCGTCACTACAAACCAAATCAACTGGAAACTTTGATAGTCCAATAGTAGAGTATGTGTTAAGCCCTATATCTGGCCTATCTTCTCCAATATAAATATCAATACTGTTTTCATTTGTGTCATCTGCAAAAGCTAACACTTTAGGTGCAAGTTTTATTTCTTTATGAAGAATTTGAAAAATATATTTTTTTTGTTGCATATTTCCTTTCTCCTATTTCTACTTTTTCTATTTTTTATAATATAATCATGGTCCTAGATATAAATCTGTTAAATCTTCGCATACGTGACTCCTATTTGATGACGGCAATTCTGGTCTATAATGTGAAGGATTATTATGTTCATCTAGAAACTGTTTCCTAGTAATTCCTCTTTCCCGTGCACTTGCTCTATGTTTTCTAAACTCATACCCAGGCTTATGTCCCATATCCCATGGTTCATCTTTACTCATTGGTCGTCCTGTTTTAGGATCGTGAACTATACCATCTGGAGATGCTTTTTCAACTTCTTCCCATGCTTTATCTCTTACACCTTTTCTGAATCCCGAAGGACGACTATATGCATCACCTGCATTATGAACAAGAATATGCATATCTCCTACATAATACGTATGATACTCATCTACTTTAAAGTTATATACCTCTGCACCATCAGCGTTTGTTTCTCTAAGTAAATTATCAACACGTACTACATTTCCACTGTTGTTTAATAATTCACTATCTATTACAAGGCTCACTGCAGGGACAAAACCTTTTCCCTCGACCCAAAATGGATGGTCTGCTGTAGTAACTATTTCTTCTTCTCCAATGAAAATATGTATCAAATCATTTGTCTTTCTTACAAATGTATCTAATACCTCTTTGTATTTTCTTTCCATCGTATCTGTATCTGCTGCTAAAACCCTATCTCCAACCTCGATGTCTTCGATTTTTTTTAATCCATCTATTGTTAATACTAAAGTTCCTGCGACAAAACACTTCATAGTTGTTGTCATCCCACCTGTAAAAACTGCCAATGCTGACACACTAGTTTGGAATATATTATACGCCTTGCTTGAATGTAGTTTTTTATTCAGATCTGCAATAGGATTATTTTTATTATCAATAGCCATATCCGCTAAAGAAATCATATCAAACCCAGCCATTCCAAGACTCAGCACTTTTGATACCGCTGCCGTTCCCTTTATAGCTTTTCCGAGTTTTGATGCACAACTGATTCCCTTGCCTAATGCGGATCCGGCAACTCCAAGTCCTGCAAAAGCTGCGCCTCCAATAGCACCGCCTACTGCACCTGAAAAAGCACCATCTTCAAATCCGTCAAGGAAAGAACCGCCTTGGCTCATACTTTCCAATCCACCGGCAACACCACCGATAACTGCTCCTGTTATTGCTCCCCAACAGGCTCCAACCAAAATAGTTCCGCCTATTCCTGCTCCGACTCCGGTTGCTATTAATGCAACTGCCACCACAACTATCACAGCAGTGGCTATTAACTTCCAATGTTTTGCACACCACTTAGCTGCCTTTTCAACTTTATCCACAATCTTTTCGATGGCATTTTTTTCGCAATCCGGCTTTAAATAGTTGTACTTCGCGTAAAAATCTTTTTTTGATTTATTGATTTCATCGCGTGCAGAATTATCTCTCTTAACAGTAGTCGTAATAAACTCTGTAACCTGTTTATTCAATTTTTTTAAATCATTGACTTTTTCTTCCTCAGTTTTGGAAGAGGAACTTATGCTATTTACTGTATCCTGCAGATTATATGTACTGTTGCTTACACCCTGTAACGTAGATTTAAGTGTTCCTAACTGAGTATCCAAGTTGTTGGAAGACTTTATGATGTCGTCTATCAAGCCTCCTACACCATTCAGTTTGTCCTTATATAAGGTAATTGTTGCCATACTATTCCCATCCACTGTTAATCACTTGATTAATTGTACCAATTATAAATCATATAATTTTTAGAATATATTCTTTTTTATTCTGACAATTCTTTACACATATATTTTAATGCTTCACTTTCCGTATCAAAATACTTATTTGTGGTCTTACATCCTCTTTCAGAATAATATACATTCCATTTTTCTCCATCTTTCACTAAACAAAATCTTTCATCATCACGCCCTTTTCCATCTATATTATAATAGAAATTAGGAACATGATTTTTTTTCATAATTTTTATGAATTCCGTTCTATCCATTATAAAATCTCCCTCAAACATCCAGTCTTTATCAATCCCTTAATCAGCGAAGGCTTTTCGAATTGAATGCCCACTTCTGGCATATTGAACACAGGTGCGATAATTGATGTAGTTACATCATTATTGCCCTTAATAACAGCATACTTATCACTTTATTTCCATCCGCATTCTAATAAATATTTATCTGGGATTCTCAGTTCTATCATTGTTCTTACTCTATTAATATATTCATCTATGTCCACACTCGAATAACAGGTGAATTCATTTATTATTCCTATGCTCCTACCCTCTCCAATTTCAATTGAAAAACCAATAATATCCAGTTCATAATTAAAAACAATAACAAAATAATCATATGCTATAAATCTTATTTTAAATGCCCAATGATTCGCTTGTTCAACAATATCAAATGTTTCTAAACTTCCTATTCTATTTCCAAATATTTCTTTTATCTTTCTTCTAATTCCTACTCTAATCTCATTAAACTCACTTAGTTGCATACCAAAAATCTCCTATCTTATCCAAATTATTAAATCCATGTTTGTTTTGCAAATAATCCCACTCCCATTTTAACGCACAATTTCCATATCCATTTGGGTCATGTGAAAATCGAATTGTCTTGCCAGACTCGACAGCTTTATCTAATGCCGGTTTATTAAAATATTCAAACATGGATTTCCCCTGTGAATCCAAATTATATGTATTAGTAATATCGTCCCATTCAGTTCCCAAGCTAAAATATGTATTACCAGCATTATCAGCAATTTTAGTATAAGCATCAGGACCTGCAACCTCCCAGTTTTCTGTACCATCTGAATTTATTGAAGGTCTATATTTTCCTAATGTCATCGTATCCGCATCAGGATTTTGAACGCTTCTTTGTACAATTCCTCTATATTCATCAGCAGGAATTTTTCCATCCACTTTTCCACTTCGAATCTTTAAGCCATTTTTTAGAATATCTGAATTCTTTATATATGAAAATGCTCCCGTTATTCCTCCTACAAACGCTCCTGTTATTGCTCCACTAAGTCCTGCAAAAGCAATGTCATCAAGAGAACCCAGTAATGTTTTATGTTCAATTAAATAATCAATCGTCGTTACAACCATATTAGAACTTCCAAACGATAACGCTCCTACTCCAGCATTTTTAAGAATACTACCTGCTAGTGACATTCCCGGTCCTATTGTAAAAGCAAGTCCTCCCGTAATGGCACCACCAATCATTCCTCCAACAGCACCATCAAAACTTCCATTTTCAAATCCTTCAAAAAATGAGCCACCATTTTTTATGCTATTTATCCCTCCGGCAACACCGCCGATAACTGCTCCTGTTATTGCTCCCCAACAGGCTCCAGCCAAAAGTGTTCCACCTATTCCGGCTCCGACTCCGGTTGCTATTAATGCAACTGCCACTACAACTATCACAGCAGTGGCTATTAATTTCCAATGTTTTGCACACCACTTAGCTGCCTTTTCAACTTTATCCACAATCTTTTCGATGGCATTTTTTTCGCAATCCGGCTTTAAATAGTTGTACTTCGCGTAAAAATCTTTTTTTGATTTATTGATTTCATCGCGTGCAGAATTATCTCTCTTAACAGTAGTCGTAATAAACTCTGTAACCTGTTTATTCAATTTTTTTAAATCACTGACTTTTTCTTTCTCAGTTTTGGAAGAGGAACTAATACTGTTTACTGTATCCTGCAGATTATATGTACTGTTGCTTACGCCCTGTAATGTAGATTTAAGTGTCCCTAACTGAGTATCTAAGCTATTGGAAGACTTTATGATGTTGTCTATCAAGCCTCCTGCACCATTCAGTTTATCCTTATATAATGTAATTGTTGCCATTCTATTTTCTAAAATTCCTTCAACTGTTAATATTCATAACTATTTAGAACCAAGTTTAAATCCTTACGAATTTTCCAACTCATCTCTAAACAATATATTATAAATTGTGTCTTCATCATTTTCTGATAATACTTTTAAATCTATCTGTACTTCTTTATTTTCATCTGTAATATCTGTATAAGATACATCTGTAATACTTGGCATTTATATCACTCACTTTCATTTCCATACGGATTTTTATTAAATTCTGCTAAGTCATCATCCAATTTGCTGTAATTATCTCTAATATCTTTTACAGCACTATTGTTAATCATTTCAAGAACATCATCTACACTGCCTATTTTTTCAAGAATGTGATCCGTTTCATATTTATATGCATCTGCACCAACACCTTTCCAGCCACTCAACAACTCTTTGTTTATACGCTGAAACTCTTTTTTAATGGCTTTGAATTCTGCACATGCCTTTTTGCTCTCTTCTTGAAACTTAGCTATTTTACTTGTATCAGCTGATTTAAATTCTGCATTACTCATAACTTCTATCCTCCCAGTTATTTTTTATAAACTTCATCTTTTTAAGATTGTCTGCTTCAACATCATAGTAATATCCATCACCAAGCTCACATTTAGCATAATCTTCTTTTAACGATTTAATATCCATATCTCCAAATACAGTCTTACTTCCACGTTCACTTGCAAATTCAGCAATATTATCAAGTACAAATATTGACTTCAATGAACTATTAAACACAGAATTAACTTCGATGTCCGTTATTTTCTTAACATCAGTAAAAATAAAAATATAATTTCTATCTTCTGCAACATCTAATAACTCAGGAAGAATATAATGTATAAAATCCGCATTAATCTTTGAATTAATATAAACAGATTTGCTCTGTATTACAAATACTGTTGGTTCCGTTTCAGAATTACTTTTACTTTTCGGAAATTGATCCTCATTTATTCTTCCAAAAATATTGTCTAAAATATCAATGTAATTAACAGATAAATCTATATATTCTTCGTGTAACATCAAATAAAACTGTTGTATAGGCGAAAGTTTCTTTTTTACAAACCCCGGTTCCCCATATTCTCCGGCTTCATATCTTAGTTCAATCTCCTTAAACTGATTTATTAACTCACACTTATAACCTTTTGCTCCGTAATAATTATAAAATGAATCTAGCTGTTTTCTTCCATCATCAAAGAAAACATACTTTGCATATGGTAGTTTTTCACTAATTCCATCTAATAATGTACTTAAAAGATTTGTTTTTCCAAATTCTTTTTTTCCATAAATAGCTATAACACGTGAATTATCCAAATCTACAGAAACCGGTTCGCATTTTACATAGTCTAATCCTACTTCCACACAGTTAGGTGGAGTCTTCATATGTAATTCCTTTAACTGTTCATAATCCTCTCTTTTAAGTTCTTGTGGAAATGTCTTATATCGTGTTGCAACATGTCTCAAATATTTCTCATCATATTCATTAATTTCACTATCCTTTTTGTCAATTTTTTCATATTTTTTATTTAAATTCAAAACAAATGCTGTATCCTCTTCCTCAATATTCTCAGCCAAAAAACATTGAACTTCATATGGATTATTCATTTGAAACGTTCCCGTTACTCCTTCCGGTTGTACTGTTACATTAGCATATCCTCTTCCTGGAATATTTCCTGCTGCCTCAACTTTTGTATTAAATATGTCTACATATTTGTCAACAGGAAGATTTAATGCAATCTTCTGTTTAAACGATAATAAATAACTTGATATTCCTTTAGTATCAGTAGCAGTAAAGACTACACTTATTCCTTTAGATGATCCCTCTCTGCATATTCTTCCAAATTTTTCCTGATACGAAAAATATCTGTCTTCGTCAATAAAAGCATTTAAATTATCAATAATAAATGTTGTATGAATTGGTTTTTTATTTTCTTCTGCATTTCTATATATTTTTCCATCCAATTGTTTTGTGTTATCATTTAAAATTGATTCCATTATCTTAAACGTTCTTTTAACATATTCCTCATTCGAATTATCAAAATATGCTGAAACTAATGGTGCTCTTTCATATGCCGAAAGCGCTCCACCAAAATCCAAAATGAATATTTGTTCATTTTTTTCATTTCTAATTTTATGCAAGATGTTAATCAGCAATCTGACAAAATTTGTTTTTCCATTCATTGAAGACCCAAATACAGCTATATTTGAATCTAATAAATCAACCTTAAAAGGAGGTTGCATCTGTATAATTGGAATGTCATATTGCCCCAAAGTGCAAACGATACTATCTGTCATTATTAGTCATACCTCCATTCTGTTTCATCCGGTATTACAGATTTTAGTGGATCTCTGAAAATTTTAACCGGTTTTTCAAATTCATTTTCAATGTCCTTAATAACATCTGTAATGTATTTTAACTGAGTATCATATTCACTTACATTTTTGTTCTTCTTCTCAATAATGATATTGTCTTTTGAAGAATTATAATATTTTGTATCAAACACACCTGTTGAAGGTACATATGTTACATTTACCGGAGGCTCAATATTCATATTCTTATTTGCACCGGTATATGCTGATTGAAAATATTCGTATCTGCTTCCTGTCCCAACCAACAAGTAAGCTCTACCATTTCCCGGCATTGTTGCAGCTGCCGCATCAGGTGTTCCAAGCATTTCCTTTGATGCTTGCTTTGTTGCAACTTTCAAACATATTTTTGATTTTGAATTCACTCTAATGTCATCTGTTATCGCTCCTTCAATATTTTGAGAAATCAAAATGATATGTAAGCCTAATGTTCTACCTACACGGGCGATTGTAGTTATCTCTGCAATAAAATCTACATCATCTGATTCGCTTGAGAATCGCTTTAATTCTGTAAATTCATCTACTACAAGTACCAAATGAGATAATGGCTTTATTTTAGAAACATCTCCTTTAAGTGCCTCCATCTGCATTTTATTGTTCTTTATTTTATTTATCAGTACATCTTTTTCTTCAGCCTTTGAACTGTCGCCCTCAATTTCTTTAATTCTCTTAATTATCCTCGCTGCTCTAATATAAGCATCACAATTATCTACACCTAATTCAGATAAGATGAGCATTCTCTTCTTTATTTCGGCATTTAAAGACTCTAAAAATCGCTTTAACATGTAAACAGCAGAAATTCCTTCGCTTTCACCTGTAGTATTTGTAACTGCTCCTACGCAATGAGGCAAATCTCCCAAACGATCAGAAAATCCTCCACCTTTCATATCCACAAGCATAATGTTTAAATCCATAGGCGAATACTTCATACATAATCCTATCAGATAAGTTATGATCGTTTCTGATTTTCCTGATCCGGTTGTTCCAGCTTCAAGCATATGTGGTCCATCAGCTTTTTCATGTAAATCAAGATAAATTATTCCATGTTCATTTTTTCCTAGCGGAATTTTTAAATCTCTTGTGACATCATTCTTATTTACATCATTCCAATTATTTCTAATATTTTCAACGATTCTACCATCATCTACCATTTTAGATGTATAGCCATACAACTCGAATAAAGTTACCATTGACGGAACTTTTCCGTTCTCAGCAATTCTTGTATAATATATTGAACTCAACTGCCTATACGCTTTTTCAAATGCGTTCTTATAGCTGTCAGCCTTCTCAAAGATAAATCTATTTTGAAAATGTTTATATTCAATCAGACTATCTGTATTTGCTGCACCATCAGCTTTAGAACTATCTTCACTTAAAGCTTTCAACTGTTCACGACTTAATACATTATATCTCATACTTAGTTTTCTATTATCTTTAATGTTTTTATCTAAATCAACAATGCTTCCGCAATATTTAGGAAGCATATCTTTATGCTTTTGGATAAAAATAAATGTTAACCCTAATTTATTAACATACTCTTCTCCCTCTTTTGGAGCTTCCGGCAAATATTTTGAAAAAGCCGTTTCTTTTATATCATAATCATAAAATACTATGCACACGATTTGCTTCTGTTTAACTTCTTCTTTCTTACCGTCTTCTCCTTCGGATTCGCCGGATTCCTTGCTACGTTCATTCATTATACCTGACAGTCTTCCAAAAACTTCTCCCGAACTTTCTTTATCAAAGACAAACTGAGACAAGTTCTCAAACAGTTCATTTGTGTGAGGTAAATATTTATAGTTCTTTGTTATTTCGTTTTGCAAATTAGCATTATTCTCTTTGTTGAAGAAAAATACCAACTGCAAATCTTCCGGAGAATGATAATATGCTAATTCATATACTAAATGACGCACAAAATCTTGCGACATTTTTTTATCATCTGATATAACACCTAGTGCTCCACATTTTTTTAAATCAATTAATAATGGTGGCATAACAGGTTGTCCATTTTTTTCTTTCTTATCACTTCTAAGGTAATTGAATCCTAATACTTCATCACCGTCTAATCCTTTATTTGCAAAATTATATGCCAAATCAGTCAATAAAAATCTATTTTTATTATCTTGACTTATTTGGTCTGAAGTTCGTTTTTCTTTTTTCTTATTTTGTTGTGGCAGAAAAATATCTATTCCTAAATTTCCATCAGATTTTCTCTTTGTTTTATAAAAAATGTCATAGAATATATTATCTTTTTTCTCTGCCTTTATTTCAAACAAAGGTTTAACCTCTGCCGACTTTCCTAGAGACAGCCTCATAAAATCATTATCATTTTGTGATCTTGCAAATATACTGTCATCAATTTCTGCTGTTTTATAAAATAACTGTTCCATATCAGGATATACACTATTTAAATATGTAATATCGTTATCCTGCCATGTAACAATCGTTTTCATCACTCTTGAAATATAGTTTTCATAATTATCCTTCCATTCTTTTACATCAACCTTATACTGTCTTTTTTGTTTGCTATAGTTGTAAAATGATGTAACGCCTGAAATTACCGGCATTGCAAGTGTCATAATCATCATCGCATTATTCATTGTTGAATTGTCTGATAACAATCCACATAGCAATCTAAGTCCACCCATCCCAAAAAGCGAAATTATCATTGGTATCAATACATCCATTAGTGAACCTGATTTTTTACTAGGCATATCGTTCGGTGGAATAATATCAATGACAGAAGGTTCAATTACATTCAGTCTTCTTGAACTAATATTATATTCCAACGAATCTTTTTCCTTTAAAATATAACTGCTGGAATTTTTAAACAACGTTCTTCGCGTAATCTTATTATTATCGGTTATAAGTATGCAACTGGATGTTACTATTCCCAGTTCTGTCAATGAACTATTGTATAACCATTCGTCTCCAGCTTCATTTTTTTCTGTAAAATTAATTACTCCATGCATTCCATTTGAATCATACAAAACCGGTATTTCACAATGTGTTCTTATAAAGGAGTCGAATAAATCATAGCATTCTGATGTGCTTAACCCACCTTCCTCTTTATCATCCTGATTTGTATGTTTTTTTAATCCAAAATAAATGGCTTCTATTAAGGCTTTAAAAGTAATATCTTTTATTACAAGAAATGACATTTCTCTATAATTTGTATCTTTCTCAAATCTGACAGATACCAGAATTTCATTATTCTTCATAATTATCTCCCATATCGTTTATTATCTGTTGTATCTTTTCACTAGCCTTTTCATCTATAATAAGAGGGCTTTCTATACAAACCTTGCTGCCATTAAAAATAATTTCAGGCTCTACGAAATCAATACTTTTTGCAACTGGAATTACAGTGTTCACATCAACACTGTTATCAATAGAATTCTGCTCAAAAATAAACTCATTTTCGATATTAACCATCGCTACAACCGGTTTATCTACTGAAATATCTAATTCATCAACTATGATTTCTTTTATTTCCGGTGCTTCCACAATCTTTGCATCTGCTAGTTCAACTTGATTATCATCTGTAATATTTATCTCAACGTTTGGAGCATCTATTACTGTTTTATTAATTTCAGACACTTTTATATTTTCGTCATTTTCATAATCGATCTTGCTTGCTTTCGCTATTAATATATTTTCATTTTTTACTACAATTTCATCCATCAGTTCCATCTCTACCTGTTCATTCTTTGGAATAAATATAGTCGTATTTTGTATTTCTACTTCTGCTTCATCATATTCAAAAATATCTGGTGAAACATAATCATCATTTATACTCAAATTTATATCGTAATCGTTGACTTCTTCTACATTAAAATTCACTTCCGGATGCGATGTATTAATATAAACATCATTTTTAATTTCAATATTTTCAAATTTTCTCTCACTTACATGAATGTCTGCTTTTATTATTTCTTCTGAGAAGTCAGATACATCAACTTCTTCAAACTGTATTTCTTTCTCATAAATATGTGCTTTTGTTAACACTCCCGAAATATCCGATATTTCAACTTCATCAAAATTATACTCAGATTCACTCTCCAAATTCTCTATTCCTATTTTGGGCAATACAACCTCTCTGTTTTCAGGAATATCATATTGTTCTTCTCTCGTTTTTGGAATAATAATCCCATTGTTTTCCTCAATTTGATATGCTCTACTTAATTCCAAAGTCATATTTTCCATTTTTTTGACATCATATTTTTCGTCTAACATCTCTGGCGAAAATACATTTTCAAGTACTATCTGTGATTCTTCAACATTTATTACGCCGTCAACTTTATCTGGTTCTATTCTTGACAAAAAAACATATTGCGGCCTGATTTCAGGATAATGAACATTCTCAAGTTCCTCAATTCTATCAACAAAAGTACACCTTTCATGATATAACTGAAGTTCTTCTAAATATAATTTCTTTTGTCTTTCACTTAACGTATTTACTTCATTTTCTGATAATACTCTAAACGCCATACTTCACCTCTTAATACAAGCAATACGACAATAAAATTTTCAACTTATTGCCGTATTACTTATACTTTGTTCTCCTACTAATGTTATTTATTACCTCTTATACTAGCAGCAATCTTTGAATCTACTGATTCAAAATTACTACGATTTCCTTCAAGTAATTTTGATACTCCCTTAATCATTGCCGGCAAACCACTTGCATCATCCGTAACGAATTCCTTATAACTCTTATCAAACAATTCGATAAGCGCATCTTTTGCATCGCCTTCCATATCTGCAATAGCCGCCTTGAAGTCTGTTTCAAAAGTTGTTCCTGCTGTTTTATACTTTCCAGCAATTGTATTAATATTTGTAACCGCAGTTTTTACATTTGCATTAACAATTTTACAATCTGCCATTTCATTTCCTCCTATTTATTATCTTCTGACTTTCCTGCATTTGTGTTTCCTGTTCCTAACTTGTCATCAACACCTTCAGTATCACCAGGAATCTGTTTTTTCACAGTTTCACAGATAGTCTTTAATGATTTTAACATCTTTGTTAAATTTTCACCCGTATTAGGTTCAATATTCTTAGTATAAAATGCCTTAAATCCAGTAGCTGCTGAACCAGAAAAGGATGAAGGAATAATTCCATCAATTTCTGCGAGCAATTCCGTATTAAGATTTGTAATGGTTGTCTGATATGTATCAATAGCAGTAATTGCTTTGTCCATCATATCCTTTGTGATGTTAATTGTACCTGTTGTTCCCATGTTTGCCATGTTTTTTCCCTCCTATAATAAATTTTTTAACTCATCAAACCCATCAAAAACATCTTTATAATAATTATTTCCAATAACCAACTCTAGAGTGTCAGAAATATGCCCCACTACAAGGGCCATGTTTTCAACTGGCTTTAACAATGTTTTTTTTGCTTCCAACTGAACTTCTTTTCCTGCAGGAGTATCCATGGCACTAGCCAGGCTCTCATACATGCCTTCTAATTTTGTCTTAAGTTCATTTGTTCTTTTCTTAAGCACCTTCATGTCTCTTGATGCATTGTTAAACTTAGTCTCATCAAGTTGCAGGTCTTTTGACAATTGAGCCATTACTCTGTACCTCCTGTCTTAGCTTTATTTATTTCTTCTAAAAGCGGATTTTTTAATTCATCCGAAAGCAACGAACATAATTTTTCAGCATTATCAAAATCCTTTACATCTATATAACACTGAACTCTAAAACTAACTGCAGCTAAGTCTGTAGGATCTTTAACAGACTGATTTCTGAAGAACTTAATCAAATCTTCATATTCTTCATCAATTTTTTCATATCCTTCTTCCTTTAATGCCTTAATCAAACTATATTTTCCAATATACTGATTAGCTTGATTTGGACTTTTTGCAAGTCTTGAAGCATATAATTTAATATGCTCCGGCTCTTTTTTTAATGTATAAGCTGCCACATATAATCTATTAATCTGATCCAAATTATCTTGAGAATAAATTGGTTCAACACCATTGTCTAATTTTTCAAAAGCATATTCATCTGTCTTATCAATTGGGGTTAAATGATCTATTGAAGCATTCTGATTTCTGAACGCATTTCTTTCTCGTTCTCTTCCCATTTGTTCAATTCGTCTGTCACCATATTTTCTTCTTGCTTCTTCAACAGCTCTGTTAATCTCTCTATCGCTAGGTCTCATAATAGGACCATCATTTTCCTTACTTTCCATTTTGTTAATTGAGAATCCTTCATTAAATGAGTCTATCGGATTCTCTGCTGCGCCAAGACAATTAGCTGCCATATCTCCATCCTCTAACTGGACATAAACCTCTGCAGCATTAATATATGCATCTACCACATTCTGTACTTCTGGTTTAATTGCGTATAATGAATCATTTATGTACGCTAGTGCTCTTCTATAATGTTCCTTTTCCTTATCTTGTGTATATTTCGCTAATTCCAAGGAAATCTTATCTATGAAGAAATCCATGCATGGTCTGGAAAATCTTTCTGCCCTGTCAATTTCTTCCTCTGCTTCTTCATTTCTATTTTGTAACAGCAATATTTCTTTAGCGATTCTATATCCCAAATATTCAGAAGGTGCAAATAATTTAATCTGATTTGCAACTTCTAACCCCTTCGTATATTCGCCTAACATTCCATAGCTCAATGCTTTTCTTTGTAATATTTCAATATCAATTCCGATAATTGTTTCGGCTTTACATAAATTAACAACCGCATCATCATATTTTTTTAAATCAAAACAAAGCATTCCAAGAATCTTATATAATTGCCCCGTAACCTCCGGAGAACATCCAATTTCATCTGCTTTTGCAAATATCGCAATTGCTTCCGCTGATTGTGAATTAGTTGCCAAAGCATATCCTAAATGAAAATATCTGTCGCCATTTTCCGGTTCACACTCTACGGCCTTCTGATAATATTTAATTGCTATGTCATATTTTTCAAATGACATATTTGCATTTCCAGCACATAAATATGCATCTGCATTCTCTGGACTAATTTCAATAGCTTCTTTTGCTATATCAAAAGCTTCTTGGTATTTTCCTTGTACAAATGCCAATCTTGAATTGGCTATTAATGTTTGAACTTGTTCATTCATTTTCATTTATCTCCTATCATTTAGTAATGTTTTTGTCACACTCTTAAACCAGTCTTCTACTAATTCAAGTACATCTTTGTCAAGTACCTCTGTAACATTATCATAATTATAATTTGAATCAAATGATTTGCTAATAACATTATATGTCAATCTAAATTCATGAGGACATTTAACATCATATGCTTTACAAATATCTATTATATTTTCTATATCCTCTACACCGCAATCAAAAAAATCGTCTATTTCTTCTTCCGAGAATAACTCACTTGTAGTATACAAATTTCCTTCTTTTTCAAAAAAAGCGTCTATATAATCTTCTTCATCATTTTGAAATAGATATATATATATTTTATCTGCTTCCTTTTCAGAATTTTTCAACAATTCTAAACATAATGAAACAACTCTTGATTGTGCGTCAACAAAAGCTTCTTCAAATCCTTCTAACATATCTTATACTCCTTAATTTTTAAAATGTTTTCTTATTTTCACTCCATCTATTTTGTATGACACTTTGAAAGACGAAGGTCTTGATGAACCATCCTTGTAGGATAATTTTATATCTACATCAGTAACTTTCTTGCCGTTATTCATTGCATCCGACCAACTTTTTTCCATTGCTCTATATGTCTTATTATCACCTTTTACTGCTCTGTTTAATGTGCTTCTTTGCGATACAAGATTATCAAGTTCCGGAGAACCACCAAATTGGTCTGCAAATATGTGTCCCGCATCATCACCTGGTAATTTATCTGCTGTGTAAGGATTATGTTTTAATCTACCATCATGCGTTTTAAATTTTAATTCATCAGCATGAGCACTCACAATATTACCATTAGAATCTGTTTTATATGTATATCCGTTTTCTCCTGTAGTGTATTCCTGATTCGGTTTTAATGTTCCATCTTCATTCATATGTGGTGGGCAATTTTTATTGTGCACCCAAATTCCACAATTGCCGACAAAGTATGTATGATAATCTTCGACTTTTATGTTATATACATACTTATCTTCAATGCATTTTTCTCTATATATTTCATTAACCAAATGTATATCACCATTTGAATCGAGAAGTTCATTGCCAATACATAATAATGCCGCCTCAACAAACCCTCTTTCCTTTACATAGAATGGATGATTATTCGTTGTAATAATCTCCTCATCGTCAATAATAAGATGAATCAATGAATCCACTTTTCTTTTATAGATAACTTCAACATTTTTATAATTCTTGTCAAATGTCTCTGCGTCTAGTGCCAATACTTTATCGCCAACTTTAAGTTTATCTATAGGTGATAATCCATCAATTGTAACAACCATAACTCCTGCAACAAAGCAAGCCATAGTTGTCGTCATTCCACCAGTAAAAACTGCCAATGCCGACACACTTATTTGAAATACATTATAAGCTTTATTTGAATGTAGCTTTTTATTTAAATCAGCAATAGGATTATTTTTATTATCAATTGCCATATCAGCTAAAGAAATCATATCAAATCCAGCCATTCCAAGGCTCAGCACTTTTGATACCGCTGCCGTTCCCTTTATTACTTTTCCAAGTTTTGATACACAACTGATTCCCTTGCCTAATGCGGATCCGGCAACTCCGAGTCCTGCAAAAGCTGTGCCTCCAATAGCACCGCCTACTGCACCTGAAAAAGCACCATCTTCAAATCCGTCAAGGAAAGAACCGCCTTGGCTCATACTTTCCAATCCACCGGCAACACCACCGATAACTGCTCCTGTTATTGCTCCCCAACAGGCTCCAACCAAAATAGTTCCGCCTATTCCTGCTCCGACTCCGGTTGCTATTAATGCAACTGCCACCACAACTATCACAGCAGTGGCTATTAACTTCCAATGTTTTGCACACCACTTAGCTGCCTTTTCAACTTTATCCACAATCTTTTCGATGGCATTTTTTTCGCAATCCGGCTTTAAATAGTTGTACTTCGCGTAAAAATCTTTTTTTGATTTATTGATTTCATCGCGTGCAGAATTATCTCTCTTAACAGTAGTCGTAATAAACTCTGTAACCTGTTTATTCAATTTTTTTAAATCATTGACTTTTTCTTCCTCAGTTTTGGAAGAGGAACTTATGCTATTTACTGTATCCTGCAGATTATATGTACTGTTGCTTACGCCCTGTAACGTAGATTTAAGTGTTCCTAACTGAGTATCCAAGTTATTGGAAGACTTTATGATGTTGTCTATCAAGCCTCCCACTCCATTTAGTTTATCCTTATATAATGCAATTGTTGCCATTCTATACCCTTACTTTATTTGTATTAAGCGGTCATATGTTTTTTATGATACGCCATATCAACACTTGCTGTCCTCATTGTTGTATCTGCTTCATCTATCAATGTTACATACCTTGTAATACTAGTCTTAACAGTAGCCAGCTCTCCATTTAATTTTGTTATTTCACCGTTTAATGCAGTTTTTCTTCCTGAAAGATTCTTCTTTGCCTTCTCAATACCTGAAAATGCCTCTGATATATGTTTCTTTGATTTTGCAACTTTGCTTGAGAATACCATCTCTAAATCCTTTTGATTTCCATTACTGGATTTACCTATATTTTTAAACTGCGTTGCCGCTGCAGATAAATGCTTTGCCGCTTTTTGAATATGGCTCTCAATTTCATTGTCTTTTCCATTCGTTTTTGTTAAATCCGTATACGTTTGAGACACTTTCTTTAATTCTGATTTTTTAGAATTAATACTGTTTATCAATTGTTGTCTTTTAGTCTCTGCTCCCGCCTTTTCTCTTGAATATTTGGCTTTATTTGCATAAGCCATTTCGTATTTCTTTTTAGCTGCAAAATATTCTTCTTCATGTTTTTTCTGTTCAGGCGTCATATTCTTCACTCTCTTTCTATACTATGTCTATTTTTATTAATGAACTATTATATATTTTCTTATTTCTTTTCCTTCCACGCTAATTAAAGACTAATTCTTATATTTAATACCATATTGCACTAAATAATCTATTTGTCAGATTGATAAAAATATTTTCTGTAAATCCCGGCATATAAACGTTTTTATATGTCTGATTCTTAACTCTAGAATATCTTTATCTTCTGATTTTTCTATATTTCAAACTATATTTAATCATATTTCAGCCTCTTCTTTTGTTCCCAATATGTAACATTCCATTTTTTCTTTTTCAACTTTTTTCAGTAAATAATTTAACAGTTTGTCAAAATTTTCCACTGTATCAATGTATTTATCTTTACTAATACTTGATATGATTTGTATTGTAACAATCTTCCCTTCACTTTTTTCAAAAATAACTTTGTCAATGTCTTGAACATAATATTTTCTTCTTAATCCATACCACTTTTTTATAACAATCTTATTGCCATAAACATATAATTTTGGTGCAAATGCTATATATTGAAACAGTGCTATTCCACCAAAGAAAATCATGAAAAAAATTGATACTATTATTGAGACATTAACCGGCTTTTTTTCAATGCAGTACAAACTAATTGGTCCCCAAAGTACTCCAATAAAGAGAATTGAAAAAAGTATAACAAGACGCATATAATAACGAGTATAAACTTTGATATCATATTTATTTCTTCTCATAATTTTAAACCCCTCTATTGGCTGCACTTTTATCGTCAATTCCCGTAATCAAAATCTCTATCTTATTAAACCTTTCATCATTGAGATTTTTTGCCAGCGACTCACTATCTAGATTAAATCCCACTAGCCGTTCCTTTTTATATCTCAAATCTAAAGACACCTTTTTATTTTTTGTCTCTTCTATGACTCTAATCATATCCTCGTAATCATTACGGTCATACATTTTTAAGTCAGACAAAACAAATGTAGCAGATAAAAATTTCATTTCACCATCAATTTCACCGTAAGCTTCAATAGTGATTCCACCTGCTTCTATATCCTCTTTGTTTTTTATATAACAAAACGGCAACTCTTCTTTCTTATATTCAGCCTTTCCCCCAAAAATCATATTTATTTTCTCCTGTTATTAATTATTTTTATGTTTTATTGCCAATATCATGAACATTGAAAAAACGTAAACTTTGAATAGTCAATTTTTACGTCTATATTGTCTCTACGAAATTATATCTATTTTTGTTTCATCAATATGGTCTAATAGATAATTTTTCATTTTATCATAATTTTCCATTACCGGATCTAAAGATAACACCTTCTTTTTACCTTTATATATGTGAATTCGAGTAGCATCCACAGGCTTTCCGCTTAAAGTGGCAAATACAACTCTGGTGATATCATCAAAGTTAACTTTTACACATCTGCCATACCATTTTCTTATAATAATATAATTATCTATCACTGATATCCTATATACGAATATTGCAAGTATGCCCAACAAAATAGGTATTATAAAAAAAAGCACATACACTATATACCCACTTGTTTCTTCATCTTTCATTACTAAATGCCCACAGAAAGGAATCATTCCCAAGCACAAAACAAAAAAAGCTAATTTTGCTATTCCTCTTGGCTGATAACACTCCAATATTTTCATTATTTCTTTTTCCTCCAATCTAATTAAATGCTAATTCTTTTATTTCATCCCATCCTACACCTAACATACCATTAGTTGGATTAACAAAGAAATTTTCTGTCATTTCTGCCATAAATCCGTTTCTATATGTCTTATATGTTATGTTCTTAAAACTAGAATTTCCATGTATCAATCTCTTTATAGATCTACTATAGTCAGCTCTATAACTATGACTCCCTGCAAATCTTTCCGTAATCTTAAATCCAGTGTTCTTTAACCCCTTGTTAAATTTTGTAGTGAATCCGTCAAATCCTTTCGCCAAAGCTAATGATACTGCAGTTCCTACTGCAACGTCACTTCCCCACTCACCTAAAGATAACCTTTCTTTACTAAGTATCATTGGAATCCCCTCACTCAAAGATGTAGAAACAAACACATCTGCAGTTGCAGCCAATGCAAAATTCCCAAACACTTTACTGGCAAATACCGAAACCACCGTAACACCACCTGTTGGTAACATTATAATTCCTCCAATTGCTCCCCCTACTGCTGATGCCATATATTCCTGTATGCTACTAAATTTGAATTTTCCAGTAACAAATCCACTGGCTATATCAGTTATTAACTGGCTTGCCAGTCCTGCTGCAACTCCAACCAACGCAGCAATAGCCACTGCACCAAGTCCAAATGTAGCAATCGCCAGTGCTACTACGGCAACTACTGCTAATACGGCCAAGCCAACTACAAGTATCTCTTTAATGTTATCCACAAGCCAGCTTCCAGCACTTTTTAATCCATCACACACTTTTTCCAATCCATTTTTTTCACATTCCGGCTTCAAATATGAATATTTTGTATAAAACTCTTCCTTAGTCTTCTCGATTTGTTCTTTTACAGAATTATCCTTCTTTACTGTAACAGAAATAAACTCACCAATTTTTTTGTTGAGTTTCTTTAAATCCTTTACCTTGTCTTTTTCAGTTTTTGTTGAGGAACTAATATTATCGACCGTGTCTTGTAGATTGCAAGAATTAGAACTTACCCCCTGTAAGATTGATTTCAAAGAATTTAATTGAGTATTTAGACCATCACTCGAATTAACTGCATCATTTATGTAAGTATTTATACCATTTAATCTATCCTTATAAAGCACTATAGTTGACATTTTATCCCCCTTAATTCATATATTTGTTCACATTATACATTTATTTACTATTTTAGTCAATAATTCCTGAGTTTGAAAATCACATAATTTGTTCCGTGATGTCACTTAAATGTTATATCTGCAATTATTTTTTCACTGAAAAAAGTCGAATAAAACATTTTTACAAATATACTTGTAAGTGCTTTAGATTCGACTCTTATTTTATATAATCTTTATTTTATTTATCTTCTATTTTCCACCCCATCTATTGTCCTCAAAAACAATTCCGTCAATGTTTTCTTCATCTTAGGATTTAACTCCTTCAGTCTTTCATCCACTGAATTTTCATTATTTTCTTTTATCCCCAATATTGTGTTTGCATCTGTATCCAGTGCATCCATCAACCTGTATAAAAGATCTATGCTCATTTTATTGTTTCCCTCTTCCAGCTGATACACATGTGATTGGCTTATCTTTGTTCTATATGCCAATTCAAACACTGATACGTTCTTTTTTATTCTTAATGATTTAATTGTATTTCCAACTTCTAAACCTTTGTATTCCATTTATTCCTCCTGATTTTTCTCCTTATGCAATGCATTGCATCACGTCCGATACTTGTGCAGTAATATAACACGCCAATAATTATTTACTGCGGCGTTTCTTTTCTCCGGTCGTCGCTGGTATATGTGCTGTAGCTTGCTATCGTATTTGTATACGAATCACGGCATAGTCAACAACTTCAAACTTATATTTATAATAAGTAGAAACTAATCTTATGCATTGCTTAAAGGAGATTTTTCCGGCTCATTTGAACCTCCTCTAATATACTGTCTTTCAATATAATTTTAGAGTTAGTGGCACTATACCTTTTACTATTCATCAATAACCATACAACTTCTGCCCAAGACCAAGTAATCAATTGTTGTGTCCAATGCTTCTGCCAAATAAACAAATGTATCAATTCTTGCTCCATTAATTCCACACTCAATCATCTTTAGCCCCTGACATGAAATTCCAATCTTTTCTGATAATTTATCCTGTGTTAATCCCTTTGCCTTTCTTAATTCTTTGATTCTTTTTCCACTTTTCTTAATATCGTAATAAAACATCTTTTTCCTTTCTGGAAAAACCAGAAAGTTTTGTTGTCTGCACCTGACAATTTAATTACAAAATATAGTTTTCATATGCGAAAATAAAAGAGACGCAAAAGGAAAACCAGTAAAGTAACTCTACTTCTAACTGATTTTTCCCCTGCGTCTCTGGTGCTCCTACAGTTTCCTTTTTTTGTCTTGTAAACTGCATGCCCTTATCAGGTGGGCATATTCAATTTTTTATAATAAATTGTTTTCAGTCATCCATAATATCCACATTCATAATCATATGGTGAATGGTATGTTTTTTTCTTATGTAATTTGCTTAATTCATTTTTCGCAGCACTGTTCTTTGTTGCTGCTTCTCCGATAGTCTTATATAGTCTTGACTCTCTTAATTTAATTGAGCCTTTTCTATCCGTAAAGCAGACCTGATAGAAACCATTGGCTATATTAACTATTATCACTTCGTTTATGTGTATCCCATTTTCTATGATATACACGTGCTCTCCAATGCCATACTTGTAAATCAATTTTTACACCTCACACAAATAGTTTTCCGTTAATCATTCTCTCTGCTACATATTTCTCATCTATCTTTTTAAGTGTTAAAACTCTTTTGCATCTATTGCATTTGATAGACAAGTTTAAAATTCCTGCATAATAATCAAACATTTTTCTCTTACAGTCTTTGCAACAGAATGATACCTTCATAGAATTGCTCATTCCTTTGTTCACTTCCTTTAATCAGTATTTTTGTTTTTACAATAAATACCTGCTTGATAAGGGAAATAAATCCTGCAGATAATACGCTAGTATTCCGTAGCATCAAATCCAATGCCCTAGCTAAGCTGATCTCACACCCCTTTTTAGAATGTATCTAAACTATAGCGAAAAACGCAACCCATTTCTATAGCGTATACGCCATATATCGAAAATTTGTTCGTTTAATTATTTTTTACCATTTGTATTTACTGAAGCGTAGTATCTCGTATTTCTTTTAAAGAATTCCTGCTCCTTTTCAAACTTAATCTGTTCTGCTGTTTTTGCTGTGTACAGTTCATCAACTGTAACCTCTAGGCATTTTGCTATTGCAAACAATGTTACTGCCGAAGGATCCGACTTACCGGTTTCTATTCTGCTGATTGTGCTGGTTTCAACTCCTATTGCATTGGCTAACTGCGTTTGACTTATGTCTTTCTTATTACGAAGCTCCGCTATGTTATTTGTGTAATGTTTGTCCTTCATCTTAAGCATGATTATCACTCCCGTTATGTATAATTTTTATATTTATCAAAAATATGATGATAGGGTACACGGTCCACTGTTCAAATTATACCTGAACGATTGTCCAATAAACGGGACTTATAAAAATAAAAGACACCTACGTCTAAACGTAAGTGCCTTTCAACCGAAATCGATTCGGTTATCTCTGTAGTAGTATATTACCATATTACTTTAATTATTACAATATTTTATTCTATTTTTGTTAATTTTCTTTATCAAAAGAATGATGTTTTATTGTTTTTTTAGGTAGATTTTTTAATATTTCTAAATCTTCTAAACTTTTTATTCCCATTTGTCCTCTGATATTATCAAAGGCATTTGGTTGTACTAAATCTTTTAGTTTTTCTAATTTAACCTGAATTTCTTCCATCATATTTTTATATTCTTTATCTGGCAAATAGTATTTAAAATACACTAACAAATCAATAATTCTTTTTTCTGACTCTCTTGAATATGATTTCCTTAACTGCTTTATATATTTTTCCTTTATTCTTCCTTTATTTGGATTATTTTTCACTTCATTTTGTATTAAGCAATTCTATTTCATAAATACCTAGAGGCTGCCCTTTAGAACAGCCTCTTTGATTATTTCATATTTCCTAAATCTGATATATCCACTATATATGCTTTTTTATCAAATGTAATTAACATCTTGTTTTCTTTTTCCATCAAATAAAAATTCATGTTCTCCCAACTTTTGACCGGAATATTTATTTTTAGCCATTCCTTTTTTTCAAGATTTATCAAATACATTATTCCATTTGAGCCGGTATTAAACATTGCATATTTTTCTGATGCACCAATAGGTTCAATTGTTTTTTCATTAGTTTTAATCTTAAATTTAGTTCCTTCAATTATATTTTCAATTGTCATTACTTTTTTGTCAAAAGAATAAGTATGGTTGAAGTTTATATCTGTTTGTGTGCTGAAAAATTCCTTCTCAACTTTTCCGTTTTTCAGATTTATTAAATACTTACTATAATATTCTGTTTTTTCTTTTGTAAACGGTTTACCCAAAGTTAATATATGGTAATCATCCACAAAACTTATTTCATCAACTGTTGCATATCCGTTTATAAGATTTTTGTTGAATTTCTTTTCAGTTTTGCTGTCCAAATCAAATATTGCCCAATATCCTTTTGATCTGAAATTACAAAGAAGTGTTTTTCCATTTGGAGACATAACAAAATTACAAATCATTTTATCATTTGATATTTTCACAATCTCATTTGTATCCAAATCAATTTCTGCAATTGTTTCATTTTTGACTGTTCCATTTTTTACCTTATATAGTGCTGCATAAATTGTCCTTCCATCAACAACAGGAAAAACCTCGCTTATTGCACCTTTATAATTAAATCCACAAATTTCTTTGTCCTTTATAATGTAGTCAAAAGAAAAATCCTCATCATTGTATTTTCCCTGAAATCTGTTAGCCTGTTCACTAAGCAGCCTGTTATTTTTTACAGAGTATACATTTTTAACATTTTCAGAATCATCTTTGCTGTATTCCAATATGAAGGTTTCATTCCTTCCCACAACTTCCATGTTATCGCTTAATTTAATTTCTCCTTCCGGTGTTTTGCATTCTTTTGTTTTTTCACTGTTTTTTGTAGTCTCCAGTTTGACTTCCTGCACCTTTTTAATTCCAAATACTCCCTGTAAAAATTCTCTAAAGGAATCAGATGTGCTTGCTCCAACAGTTATTCCTGTTGCGCAAACCACAACCATTACCAAACTTACTGCTGCCCATTTCATTTTTCTTATTTTTATAAACTTACCATTGTTCTCTTCACTTGACATATTGATTTCCTGATTAAGTAATTCTTTTTTCCAACTTTCCGGAGTTTTAATTGTATCCAATTTTTTTAAATTCATATTTGCCTCCAATCTCCAATTTTTTTGGTTATAATCTTTTAAACCTGCTTTTCTAAAATTTTTGCAAGTTTTTCCCTACCTCGTTGTAATCTTGATTTCACGGTATTAACACTTAATTGAAGAATATCTGAAATTTCTTTTGTACTATATTCCTGATAATAATAAAGAACTAAAACTTCACGATATTTTAAAGATATTTTTCTCAACGCCTTTACCAGAATTTCTGTATCATTATCTAATTGTAGTCCATTAGTTAAATTATTCTGCATTCCTTCCAGCCTGTCCTTTTCTAAACCAACGGATACATTTCTGTTCCAAAAGGACTTATGATAATCATTACACTCATTTCTAGCCACCTTAAGCAACCACGCTTTTAAATGTTCACTGTCATTAAAATTTTTTGAACTCTTATAAAGCTTGATAAATGTATTTTGAAAACAATCTTTAGCTGCTTCTTCATTTTGTGTCCATACCACACACATTCTTGTTATGTGATCAGAATATTTTTCTATAACTTCTTCATAGCTCATGCCGGCATATTCTTTATACATGTAATTCCTCCCTTCTGATTTATTTGAAAGTTTTCTCTTTCTATATAGAACACGATTGTTTTCAAACGTTGGGTGCAAAATTTCAAATTTTTGTTTTTGTTTTTAATTTAACACACTAAATTTCAAATATTTTTTCATAATGTAAAAATAAGGAAGCCACTATGCTTCCTTATCATCACCCAATGTTTGCTGATTATAAAACTTTATTATGATAGTAGATAATTCAACAAACTATGTATTTCTAATATTTCACAATGTATCTTTTTTTCAGCCACATTGTATAATCTTTATATTTCACTGTCAAGATTTATTTTTCTCAATCGTAACTATAGTTATTTTCTGATTATGTGACTTTGTAAAATATTCATTTTAAGCTTTTTGTGATTTACTGTTTTATATTTTTATCTAAACGGCAACTTTTCATCTCCAAAGTCTCTTATAGGTTTAAATCCTCCAATCTCTTTTTTCTGCTCCTTTACCTCATTGCTCTTTTTTATAATTTCTCCATAAAGCTGCTCCCTGAACTCCTTTGTTACTGGATAGCATACTTCTGAATACTCTGTCTTTCCATCTTTACCTTCGGTGGTTTTTGTCGGCATCGCAACAAAGCTTCCTTTTTCACTTTCAATTACTCTAACACCATCTATCACAAAGCACTTGTCTATGTAAATTTTTCCGATGCTTTCTATCTTTTCATTAAAATTGCATGGGTAAATTGCCACTGAAACACTAACCTTATCTTTTCCAGATGTTATATTAAGTTCCTTCGCATTGCTTTCATATGCCTTTATGATGTTATCGTACAATTCCTTTCTAAACTCTGCTGTTGTTGGATAAAAGTAATTTTTGTAAACTGGATTTCCCTGTTCATCCTTTTTACTTGTTTTATATCCTGGCATTGCCACAAATGTTTCTCCATTTTTTGTTTCCCTGATTGTAATGTCTGTTAACTTAAAGCTTTCTTCAAATACCACTGAAACAAAAGCCTTTGTACTCCAATTTTCTTTTTCTAACTTGTTTACTTTTATACTATAATTCATAGCTAGTCTCCTTTCCTTAATTCCTTTTTCTTATTTTTATAAATATAATTTTTTAACCATGTATGGTTATGATATATTAAAGCCATCTAATTTAAGAGTTAGTGTTGCTATACCTTAGGGTTCTTATTTTCCTGGTCTGCATATCATCACCAACCCTCCATTATGATAATTACCCAAGCATACTCCGTGTGCCTCATCCACAGCTTCAACCATTTTTCCATTGCCTACATAAATACCAACATGACTTATGTTTTTGTATCTTCCATTGGTTGTGTAGCTATAAAATATCAAGTCTCCGGGCTGTAAATTTTCTTCCTTTACGCTTTTACCCTTCAATCCCTGCGCTTCTGCAGCTGCAGTTGTTGAGCCACCAAATGCTATGTCTACACCTGCTGATTTCCATGCGTAGTATGCCAGCGAACTACAATCAAATGCCTTTCCACTATTCCTTAAATTCTGACTGTACGGATATCCCACTTTAGACAATACAAATGATGCCACGGTCTTTTGTGTTGGATTTGTTATTTTGTCAGTTATGCTTGTTATTTCCTGTGGGGTAAGACTTCCCTGCAAGCCGCTTAGCTGACTTCCACCTGTCTGACCACCTGACGGATTACTTGTGATGCAGGCACTCATTAGCTGATTAAGTGTTGCCTGCCTTTCCTCATCAAACTGATACTGCTCTGACATTTCCGTGTAGCTTTTTAATGTAATTCTCACTTCAAGGTACTTTTTCTTCTTTTTGCCCTTTTTTTCAGTAACATTTTCTGTTGTGTACCTACACATGTCATCAAACACTGCCTTTAAATTCTGCTTGTTTGTTTCATTCATTTTTGTTGCCGTGTTTTCGTAACCATATTTCACCATGTACACGCACATGACGTCATAGTAGTTTGAAGGCTCACTGTTCATTCCTTCATAATCCACATATACTTTTCTGCCCTCATCCGCATCCTTGTGTTCATCCACCAATGTCTGTATTTCCTGATTAAATTCAGATACATACTGGGTTGTAACCGTCTGTATTGTGTCTCCACTTTCAAGTGGTGGAAGAAATATTGCAAATGGTGAATTATATAGCACCGCTATGATTGCAAACACAATTCCTGTTGCAACCATTACCACTATTAGTATTGGAACAACCAACGGTGCAAGTAGGGATGCCACCTGCTTAATCATGTATGCCATCTTGTTTTTTATCAGGCTTCCTGCAAGTTTGAATATGCTGTCGTTTTGTTCATCACCAGGCTTTAGCTTGTCCATGAAATATTTCATCATCCTGCTTTTTTGCTCTGCCCTGTAAAATGTGTTTTCAATCTTCATTCCCACTGCTTCACCTGCAGCCATTCCAATCAATGTGCCTTCAGGACCTGCCGCTGAACCGGCAACTGTAGTACCGGTTTTTACTGCAAGTTTTGTACCTTCCTTGGTAACTTCCTTTGTTGTATCCTTGGCTACCTTTTTGGATGTTTTCTTTGCCACATTTTTTGACGCATTCTTGGCTGACTTTTTGGCAAGTTCTTTTCCCTTGGCTGATGCTTTCTTTCTGATTCTTTTGCCTGCCACTTCCTTCTGTAGCTTTGTCGTGCTTACCTTTTTCCTTATTCGATTGCCTTCATTTGCAACGCTCTTTAGAGGGCTTATTGCTATTCCCGTAACTTCAAAAGCCTCCTCTATGTTTTCACCGCCTTCAATATTATCCAATATTTTTGATTCAGCCACTTTTCTCATTGTTCTTGTATTATTCTTCATCCTTGTGGACATTGATTTATTATCTATTTTTGCATCTCGCTTCTTATGAATCTTGCCATCTTGCTTCTTGTGTATTTTTGTTTCAACTTCTTTTTCTTTATCTATTTTCATGTTGTCCTCCTTTGTTTTGCGTAAAAAAATACGCCAAGGTTAGCTTTTATACTAACTTGGCGTTTTTAGTCATATTAAATTTTTAAACTTAATTTAATGGCAATACGGCATCTAAATATGCTGTAATGAAATTTGCCTTTTCATCATTTAAATCAGCCACTCGTTCAGCATATTTTTCATTTTGAAAAATAAGTATATTAAATAGCCTTTCATACTGTGAAACAACAAAATCAGCTTCATTGATATCAAATGTTAATTTGGGTGCATTTGCAATATTATGCCCAACTACTTTATTTCGATAATCGGATATACTTGATACTATCTTTCTGCATTCATTCCACTCTAGTGTCTTTGTTATTTCTCCCAATGACCTATAGTACTCTTGCTTCTTTTCATCTTTAATATACTTGAAAATATTATTTTTGAACTTATTGATTGTTATACAATCTTTATCATTGTCATCAGTAAATGCCTTAATCTGAAGTGCTAATTCCCAAGCCACTGTTATATATATTCGTCTTAGGACAATCCTAATTTCCTCCCTTGATGTAGCATTACTCTTGCGATAAACTTCGCTTCGTTCATGCATCATTCTCAAAAATAATAAATTATACTTTGCCTCAATTAATCTATCCTCCAGATTTTCTCTCTCATTTATATATTCATCATAATATTCCTGTTTTATATAATCTTTAAAATTCATAATTATGTCCTCAATAAATTTCACTTTTCAATATAACTTAAAAGTGCCTTGTATTCTCTAAAATAGGCACCCTGTTTCATTTTATCTTTATCTGCATAATCCTGATATTTTGAAAATATATCTATTGCCTTTTCTAAGGAAATCCATCTTGGTTCTAGCCCTACTTCGTATTCCCTTTGGGCTAAAATTCTTTCAGTTTTTCCAATATAATTGCATATGTAGTAATGGCTTACCCACAGCCAATCATCATAATGTTCTTTTATTGTTAGGTATTGTTCACCCACTTCAACTACACATCCTGTTTCTTCTGCAAGTTCTCTTATGCAGCATTGGCTCAAACTCTCATTACTTTCTAATCCACCACCGGGAATAAACCATTGATTAGTATTAACCTCATATGTTAGCAATATTTTACCATTTCTAACAACAATTCCACGACAAGCTTCACGTATTTTTGCATATTGTTCTATGTAATTTTCTCCATATATTTGAATTATTTCCATACACCCTCCTAATTCTCAACAAGTTCTTTCTATTTTCTCTCATCCGTAACTATATGTTCAATTCCGGAATGTTCCTTGCTAAGATACTCCTTCAAAAATGTTGGGAATGCCTTATATTTGTCCAAATCTTTTATTGGTATCCAATGCATCTCTTCCCTCACTCCCTGAGTATAACTGTCACTGTTAAGCTGTTTTGTGCCTCGAGATTTCATTAAATAATACATTGATATTTCATGGCAATCCATTCCCTTTAAACTTCCCTGATTTTCATTAAAGAAGTTTTCGTGAATAACTGCCAGACGGTCAATTTCATATGATACTCCGGTTTCTTCAAGCACTTCTCTTTTTACTGCCTGCTCAGAACTTTCTCCCATATGTACTCCACCACCAATTGAATAATAATAGTCATCTATTTCATTTCCCGCAAACAAAACACAACTCTCTTCAATTATTATTGCTGCTGCACGATATCTAAACCATTTATTATCTTTTGTAAAACCACAATTATATTCCATAACTACTCCTGTAAATTTTGCTTTATTTTAATTTTCCTTCAATTCTACCACCCCCACCTCCCCTTATTCAATTACTGCTTTTCTTTCTCCAGCCTTTCCATCTTCTCATACATATTAGTATTATAAAGCCTGTAAAGTTCACTGTCCTTTGTTATAACGTTGTCAAACGGCACCATTCTGCTTCCGCATTTTATCAGCCCGCATCCTGACGGCGAGTCTATCACGTAGTTAAGCTGCTCCTCTGATATTTCCAATGCCTCCACTATCTTTTCTATGTCCTTGCTTGACTGATTTAAAAGAAGTATGAATGCTGAGTTTGAAAGCATTGTTGTGCTTGTCTCACTCATTAAAAGGTCCACGATGTTCTGTGTGATTCCTGTGCAAAGTCCTCCCTGCTTTCTTACCTTCTTCCACATCTGACGGAGATATTCCGCACTGAATGGTGAGTTTAAAAGCACATGCACTTCATCTATGTAGAACCATGTTGCCTTCCCGTGTTCTCCGTTTTGTATGATTTTCTGCTGTATTGTCTCCATCATCACAAGCATTGCAAGTGGGGCAAGGGATTCTCCAAGGTCTCTTATTCCGTAAACAATGAATCTGTTATTTACGTTTATGTTTGTCTGATGGTTAAAGATGTTAAGTGCACCTGTCACAAATATTTCAAGTCCAAGTGCAACGTCCCTTGCCTCCTTGTCCTCCTGCTCCAGCAGTCTGTTGTAAAGGTCCTCCATTGTTGGAACATATTTTTCCCTGCTTCTTGCTATGTCCATGTACAAATCCTTCACGCATCTTGAAATGATTGACCTTTGCTGTGGTGTTATCTCCTTCATTATCTGCTCGCATATGCTTAGCATGAACTGACACTTGTCCCTTACCCAGCCCCTGCTGTCCATGACATCAAGATTCCATACATCCATGTCCATTGGGTTAATGTAGTTTCTTGTGTTTGTTGAGATGTTTATGTATGTGCCATTGTATTTTTCCGTCACGTCCTCGTATTCGTTCATTGGATCCACTGCGATTACATTGTCCTCTGTCGACAGCAGAACAGAACCCATTTCCATCTTTGCCTGAAACGACTTTCCTGCACCGGACACGCCAAATATGAATCCGTTGCCGTTTAACAGCTTCTTTCTGTTTCCAACAATTATGTTTCTTGATATCTGATTTACTCCGTAATAAATTCCGTCCCTGTCGCAAAGTTCCTGCACATTAAAGGGCATTAAAACCGCAAGACTCTGTGTAAGCATTGTTCTCATTGTCTCAATCTGTCTCACTCCTATTGGCAGTGTTGTGTTAACCGCTTCCCTCTGCTTGTACATGTATGTGTCAACTGCACAGCCTGCTCCCTTTGCAATCGAGTCTATTGTCTTGCATATGCTGTTAAGTTCCTTCCTGCTTTCTGCCATCACAATCATTGTCACTGAAACATAAAACAGGCTTTCGTCATTTTCCCTGACATTGTTCATTATCTCCTCAATGTCCCTTTTCTTCTGTCTTGTTGAATATGAAATGTCTGATGAAAAGTCATTGTTTCGGTTTCTGGTTCTCTGCTGTTTTATGATGTCTGATTCAATTCCTAAATACTTTTTCTGTAGCATCTTCATTGTAAGGTCCTTTGGGACGGGCACCACGTCAACGCTTGTAATGGAATGCACCGGAAGGAATGTAAGCTCCGTGAAAAACCTGTCTGAAAGGTATGTTGGATATTTCTTAATGAATAGTACTCTTCCAACCTTTCCCTCATCCTCAAAGCAATTAGGGTAATATTTAATGCTGCTATTGCATATTTCATTTCTAAAGTCTGTTCCTGTAATTTTTCCCTTCCTTATGTCAAAGTTAAACTCATCCTCCCTGCCAAGTCTGTAATAGTCGTGAAGAATTCTTAACCTTTCATTTCCACTAAGGGGTGTAAGTCTTGAGCCAAGCTCCGCAAAACTCTTAAACATTGTACTTTCTATTGTTGCAAACTGAGCCTTCGCCTCCTCAAAGTTCTTTCTCTTTACTGTCACCGTGATGTATCTTTCCTGTTCAATGCCCTGTCTTCCCTCAAGGATTTTCTCCTCAATGATTCTGTTGTAGCTTTCTCTCATCTCATCGAATCCATCATTTCTTAATCCAAGCATTACCTCATTTCTTAATGCCTCCATGTCCCTGTTCTTGTTGTTTACCGTTATCTTGAAGGTGCAGTCAAATGAGTTAAGACATTTGCAGTATTTCTGAAAGAAGCTTTCCTGCTCATTTTCAGTTCTTGTTGCATAATTCACGTCACTGAATCTGTATGTCTTTGAGTATCTGCCCTCTGCCACCTCAAATATTCCGCCTTCTGATATTTTCAATATTTCCACTGTCTCCTGAACTGACTTTGGTGTCCTGTAAAGGGGTTCCGAAGCCTTCTTTATTTCAGAAAATCTGTCACTTAATATGTTCATCTTAAATCCTCCGTATGTATCTGTTTGTTACCCTTCTTGTGTTTCCTTTTCTTCTTTTCCTTTTTTCTGTTTTCCTTAATCAATCTTTGCTGAATTCTCTCCTCTTCCGTCTGCATCATTTCAATGGTCTTCTCACTTTCCTCTGAAATATATGTGAGGGGTCTGTTTTTGAATGCAAACCACATTTTTCTCATTAACATCTGGGTAAAGCTCATTCCCTGATATGAATAAAATCCGTTTAAGGCAAGTGGTGCCACCACGGGAATTGCAATGTATGCACTTCCCGTAAGTCCCACGTGTCTGTATGTCAGAAGAACAATTGCCCCGCCACATGCTATTGATGCAATGGAAAATATCAGCTGTCTTGCGGTAAGTCCCATCACCACTGACTCCTGATATTTTTCTATGTCCTTGTTAATTGATATGTTCATCTGTTCCTCCTGTTTCTATAATCCAAGTGCCTTACTTGTAAGATTCTGTGCTCCCTTCACTGCTCCAACGGTCATTGCCACGCTGAACGTAAGCTCGCACATGTACATCAGAGCCTTTGTCCAGTCTGCATAATTGCTTGCAAATGTTGGTAGCCCTGCATTTAGAAATGCATTGCAGACTATTATTGCAAGTGCCATTGTTACTGCCTCCAGCACTATTGAAAGAAAGTACCTTGCATAGCTTACTGCGGAGTGGCTTACCATTCGGTTTCCGCTCACTGTTGAAAAGGCAAGTGCACCGAAGGGTACAATCACAAGTATCTTTAGAAATCTAAAGTACACTGTGTATATGAGCATAAATCCGCAAAAGATTATTACCAGTGCAATGATTACTGCAAGTATCATCATGAGAAGGCTTTCTCCAAATCCAAGATTTTTTATGATTTCCTTCTGTTCATCTGGGATTTTTAGTTTTGTTGTTTTTCCCTGGGTCATGAGCTCCACAAGATTTCCCGCTGACGTGAAGAATGCCTTCATTATTGTCACGTTGTTTGCCACAAGCCATTCTGCTATTCCGATTCTCATTAACATTCGAAGAATTGTCTCGAACCTGACTTCTTCCTTGATGTCAATGCTTTCCGAGCAGAAGCCTATGACAAAGAACAGGACAACCAGGGATGAGCCAACCGCCACAAATATTGGTTCAAGGTTTGCAATCACTCCCCAGGGTCCTCCGTCCTTGAAACTTACCGGGGACTGCCCCAGCAATTCAAAGACCAGTGACACCTTGTCATTCCAGAAGTCAATAACTGTCTGCAAGAGGTCAAGAATGACACCTCCTAAGCTAAATATGTCCATGCTACACCTCCTTAGAATCCAAGTATTCCAAGTACTGATGAAATTCCTGCCATCATTACTCCTGCCACTATTCCCTTAAGTGCTGAGTTCATTGTTGATGAGTCGGCTGCCTGATATGCCTGGGCAAACTCCATTACATTCTTTGCAAGAATGATTACTCCGATTGCACCGATTATTGCAAGCACCAGTGTCTTTAGATTATCAAGTGGTTTTGTTACCGAGCTTGCATCACTTGCTGCAAGCACGCTGTTTACCTGTATTGCTGTCATATATGTTGCCCCTAAAAGGCTTGATGTTATTTCCCTTATGTTTTTCTTTAATCTCTTCATGTCTGATTTTCTCCTTATCTTTCTTGATATTTTTTTAATTTATCCTTCATTTCTTCAACGGATGTTTCAGGCTTTAGGTATTCAATCAGATATTCAGGTCTTACATTCATTTCAAGTGCCTTGCCTGCTTCCTTAAGCTGCTCCTCTGAAAAATCCATTGTGCACAGTCTTGTTGTAATTTCTTCACGTAGGTCACTGTCATTTTCCCTGACCTCCATCTGAAATTCATTTTCCTGTAATGCTGCAATTTCCTGTGGTGACAGGTCTATGATGTTGACCCTTTCTCCCGACTTTTCAATTTCATTTATCTCTCTTTCACTGTAAAGTTTTAATCCGTCCCTGATTTTATTGCCCTTTCGCACATTGTGAGTGTAAGGCTTCGCCCCACCGTCCTCTGTCTGCTTAAAGTTTTTATGATCAAAGGGCCAGTATTTTTCATCAAATATCGGATTAAATCCCTTTATGAAAATGAGACAGTTCTTGTTATCCATGTTTCTTACCTCATCAGGATTCATTAAAGACCTTCCAAGAACATCATAGTTTCTTGATGCACTTCCGTGCACTCCTCTGGTTTCACCTGTTGACCTTTTGTCTATGGTTCCCTTGCCAAGCAACTCTGAAATGTACTCATGGGTTGATTTCTCATTGCCTCCAAGATAAACAAGAGTGTCACAGTTTCCCGTGATGGTCTCCCAGGTATCCTTGAACAGTGCCTTTATCTGGGCAAGGTTCTGAATGATTATCACTGCACTTATTCTTCTGCTTCGCATTGTTGAAAGAAGTGAGCAGAAGTCATCAGGAAGTGCAACATTTGAAAATTCATCCATCATCAGTGTTACCTGAATTGGAAGTTTCCCTCCAAACTTAAAGTCTGCCTGATAATAAAGTTCCTGAAACAGCTGTGTGTAAAGCATTCCAACAATGAAGTTGTAGGATTTGTCTGAATCAGGAATCACGCAAAACAGAGCTGTTCTCTTTTTTCTGTTTCTTTTTGTTCCAATTCCAAGTTCCTCTATGTGAAGGTCATCCTTTGACAGTATTCTTAAGATTTGTGGATTTTCCAGCAATGCAAGTCTTGAGTTTGCAGAAATGATGATTGACCTTACCGTGTCTCCTGCACCTCTTACAACCTTCATGTACTGTCTGTATGCCGGATGATGTTCACCCAATGGGCTTGTTTGGGCAAGCTGCTTCATTCTGATTGTCAGCCTTGAATCCTTCTTGTCATCAACCTCTGCCTCCGACAGCAGCTTTAATACTGTCTGAAAGTTCTTTCTGTTGGATGGCATTTCAAGCCATACATAATAAAACAACGCCTGCAGAAGCATCCCCTCCGCATGTTCCCAGAACGGGTCAGTTGGGGCTGATTCCTTTGGCGTTGTATTGCTGATTAGATTTGTGACAAGCTTTATCACATCATTTTCAGTTCGTATGTAATTAAATGGGTTGTAACAATCAGATTTTGCCATGTCTATGAGATTAAGCACCTTTACGTTGTAACCGTTTTTCTTAAGCATTCCTCCGGTTGCCCTTAAGAGCTCTCCCTTTGGATCGGTTGCGATGAAGGATCCCTTTGGCAGCATCTGCATTATGTTTGGTTTTACAATGTAAAATGTTTTTCCTGCACCGGAGCCTCCAATTACAAGCATGTTGTTGTTTAATCCTGTAACTGTTGTGTCTGTGCTCATTCTCACGTGCCTGCTAAGTATTCTGTTCTTTTCATCAGTCTTGTCCCTGATTGATTTGTTTACCTGCTTTATGTTAGCAAAGCTTGCAGTACCGTACTCCCTGCCATGCATGAGATTTCTCCTGCCTGTAATGTAAATGAGTACTGCCATTGCATAAATGAGTGTTCCAACTGCCATTGCCTTAAAGGTATTTACAGTAAAATAATTATTAAATGGATGTGCAAGTGCTTCATTTAATCTGTCAAGCAGTGTCATTACATCCATTCCCTTTTTCCACACACCGCTTATGATGTATGAAATGTACAGTACAAAAAGTTCTCCTATTATCAGAAAAGGAATTAACGTTTTGTTATCTCTTTTTTGCATCAGATTTCATTGCCCTTTCCTGATTTTTCTTCATTGTCTGCTTTCTGTTTGCTGTCTGCTTTTTCTGTTTTTCCTTTTCCCTGTCTCTTTGTCTGTTTGCTCTCTTTCTTATCTCCTCTTCAACCTTGTCATAATGGTTGTTTCTTAATTCCTCGCCACACATTTTGCCTGCCGGCTTTTTATTCCTATCAAGAAGCTCATATTCCTGATCCTTGTTTAAAAAGGTAAGAAATGTTTTTCTATTGTTTATTGTAATGATGTCTTCCTTCTTTATGGCAAGATACCTGACATTTTCTCCAAATGTGCCGGGAACCCTTGTTAGGAAGTAATCCTTATTTTCTCCTGCTACGAGCTTTGTTGAAATGGTAATGTCTGTCTTTTCAAGATCATTAATGTTTTCATTGTACTTAATGTTTCTTGCAGCATTGTCCATTTCCTTTTTTCTCTCTGCAGTAACTGATAATGGTGTTTGTGGCAACAGATTTTTCTTCTTTAGGTAATCCATTGTTTCCTTAACATTTCCCTCTCCGTTTTTTACATACTCTGCAATGTCTTCAAGTCTGCCATTACCAAGTTTTTCGATTAATGCATTTATTCTTGGAGTTGCCTCTACGGGAAATATGTATTCTGTCATTCCGTCACCCTTGTTTATGTCAGGCATCTTGGAATATAAAATGCCATATTTCTTTGCCATTTTCTCAAACTCCCTTACATCATTTTCCTTTATCTGCAATACCTGAAGATTTCCGCTGTTCTTAAGCATTTTCCTAAGGCTTGTCTTTCCCTGCGTCTTTTCGTGATTTAATAATCCCACTATGAATATGGTAAGATTTTTTGCCTCTCTTATGGATGAGCCCGTCACATCAATACCAAGTTTTATGCCGTCATATCCAAATCTTAGCATTTGTATTGCTTCCATTATTTCATCTGCCATTAACATTTCGCCTCCTTCTCGCTCATCTTATTAACATTTATGGCAATGTCTATTATCACTGCCATCCTGCCTGCATCCTTCTTGCTGTTTATTATTGAGTTAAGCTGCCTGTCTGAAAGTCCACTCTTGATTGCCCTGTTAATCTGCTTTAGCTGTGCAACCGTAAGTTCCCCTGCTGACAGTTTCTTTACAAGACTGTCGTTATATTTCTTTGATAGAAATATTTTTTTCAGCAAACCAAACTTTTCCTTTGGTTTCTCTATTTTTTCTATTCTTATTCTTTCAGATTTTTTTCTTTTATCCTTTGCATTTTTATATGCACACTCAAAATCCTGATTCATTTTTGCCTCCTTTCCTACTTTGCGACATTGTGTCGCAAAGTTATTTTTCTTGTTCTTTTCACTTTGCGACATCATGTCGTGAAGTTGTCTTTTCCTATTCTTTTCACTTTGCGACATCATGTCGTGAAGTTATCTTTTCCTGTTCTTCCCGCTTTGCGACATCGTGTCGTAAAGTTTCTTTTTTTACCCTATATTTAATGTCCTTCAAAATTGTATAAGACGTCCTCATATCATTTTTCAATGACTTAACTGTTTTATTACACTCATCAATTAATGCTTGATAGTATGCCTCCAATTTTTCAGCTTCCTTATATGTAATGTCATTGTGTTTTAATACTTTCTTTGCTTCTTCTACAAGATTGTTTTGCCTCTCAAAGGTCTTGTCGCCTAACTTATAAAAAACTGCTGCCTGTTTTTCCTTTTTAATTATTTTTACTGCTTCAAAGATTTCCTTATGTTTTTGATTTTCCTCAACCAAAATCTTTTTTGCCTTGTTTGTTGTCTGAATCCTTGCCTTTATCAGATTATATGATTCTTCTAAATCTTCCATTGTCTTTATGTCATAACGTGAAAGAAATAAATATTGTTTCTGCAAAATGTTCAACTTTTTAATGTCATCCTTATATTTATAGTTATTGGAATATGAATGTTTCCTAATTTTCTTTAACTTATAAAGCATGGCAAAATACTGTTTCTGCAAGCCTGTAAGTTGCTTCTTTTTTATATGTCCTCTGTAACTTTTTATCCTTAATGGTTTTGGCACGGTTACAGGTTTATATTTTGCCATACTTTTTTCAGATATTCTTTTTCTAATCTTTTCTTCAGAATAATCTTCTCCTAAGGTTTTAATTCTCCTGAACCTTTCCATTCCCTTTGGTTTTACCGAAATGTACTTGCCATGCTTTATCTCATAATCTTTTTCTTCCAGCATCTGCACAAACATATTAAAGTCTGTTGCTGCGATTATGCACTCATCAACATCTCTTTTTATCTGTTCATTCCATACAAAAGGTCCGTTTTTATATTCATCCCACTGTTTTTCATTGTCATTTTTCTGGTTTCTTTCCAAAGTGTGAAGTCCGTGTTTCTCACATATTTCATCTACCAAAGGTTGAATCTGTCTTTCCCAGTCTCCCTTTTCATATCTGTATTTGTAGCCATCCGTGAACCTCACGCTGTTCCAGATGATGTGACCGTGAATGTGATTGGTGTCATTATGAACGGAATATACCGCCTCATAATTATCTGCCAAATACCTATTAACAAACTCCTTTATAATCTCAAATGCTGTATCCGGATTTGTTTCACCTTCCTCAAATGAAATAATCAAATGATATGCTTGCCTCTTGTCAGTTTTCCCATATATTTCCTTTGTATTTCTCATACACTCATATGCGTTTTCTACCATGCAGTTAACAGCGCCCACATATAATCCATTTATTGTTTTTTCACTTTTTGTAATGTAATTTAATCCGGTTTTTAAGTGATATGTTTCAGAATTCATATGTGGATTAATATGAAGAATTTTGCTTATGGCCATTTTCCTTTAAAAGAGCTTCCACTTTCTCATTCAAAATTCTCATATATTCCATTAGTCTTGCCTTATCAATTTCTGAATACAGTCCACTATTATTATTCTTTACTACCTGATTAATGTTGTGACCTATGTAGTTGATTTCATTGGCAAGTTTATAAATTGCTTTTATGAATTCCGGATCCATATTTTTATCCAGCTTTGTTGCATATCTCACATAGGAAGAAAAGTTCATGTTCTTTTTTCCTGCTTCCCTCATAATTTTTTTGCATTCATTTTCCGTAAGACGTACCCTCTTTGTTACGTCCTTGTTTTTCTTTTTCAATGTGATCACCTTCTTTTTTCTCTATATTTCCGGACGATGCGTTGTGGATTTGTATATTGCAAGATACGCATTTGTGGCTACAAATGCATTCTTGTTAGGGAGTGCCCTAATACCCCTTATCTTGCCAGCTTATTATTTTTCTCTTCCACCCGATTCAGGTTTGGTTCTTTAAAGTTTAAGTATTCAAGATTTGCCTGATACTTAACACTTTTGTTAAATTTAATGGTATCCTTTACTTTCATGCTAAAATATTCTTCTCTTTTAGGTCCAACAATAATGTGGTCTAAAAGTGGAATACCTATCATGTCGCAGGCACCTATAATCCTGGCAGTTGTTACTATGTCATCTTTGGAAGGTGACAGAATTCCCGATGGATGATTATGCAAAACCATTATATTTGATGCATTTGATAGTATTGCTGATTTCAATATGTCTCTTGGAACAGCCAACGACTGATTGACTGTCCCAATACTTACCACATTAAAATTAATGGGTTGGAGTTTTGAATTAAAATTAACAACACAAAGCATTTCTCTATCCATGTTCCTTATAAAATCTCCCACAACTTTGGAAGCTTTTTCTGGCGTGTCAAGCTGCTCCTCTGTAATAAGCGGTACATCCTTTACAAGCCTTATGGATACCTGATTAAACTGTTTTCTTTCCATCTCTTACCACCTCTATGCTAATAAAGATTTCATCTTCTTCTTTTAAGTCTTCTACTATGTCTTTGATTATTCCAATCATGTCTTCAATTTCCTTTACTTCAATTCTCTTACTCATTTTTCTACCTAGCCTTTCCTTCTTCAATCTGATGTGTCTTATCTTGAATATCATTAGAAATTTTTCTGTCAAACTTATCTGTTGCAAGTCTTAATGTTCGTGCTTCCTTATCATAATGGTAAACCTGATTTGATAATCTTTCTTCAATACTTACCTGCTCCATATTGACTTCGTAAACCATATCTGCAAGTTCATCTGCATCTCCAAACTTGTCACTAATAGCTATTACCTCATGTACTGATGAAGGTAAAATGTAGAGATCTGAATCAATTTGCTGAGACAAGTCGTGAAGATTATCTTCATAAAGCATTGCTGCCGCACCAAATAATCTTGCCTTGTTTGTAATAACATACATTGATTTTTCATCAGGTGTCTCATTCATCATATTTTTAAACTCTTCATCCTCCGGCATGTATTCGCCATCTTCTCCAAAAATGATTTCACCAATAACCTCAGCCATATTTCTAACCTCTGATGGAAAAATTCTGTTTGTATTTTCTTTTGCAAGTTCATATAATTCTTCTTCACTTTTTCCAATTTTCTCAGCAAATTCATTAGTCACTATATTTGTGTATAAACCATTACTGTCCACTCCTACATTCCAACGATATATAATTGCCAAATCTTCAAATTTCCTATGTGGAACATTTTCAAGAAGTTCTTTGTTCTGCTCTGCGTTTACTAATGTAAAAATAATATTTTTATCTACATTGCTAAAATCTAATCCATTGTTTAATGGTGACTTTTCAAAGCCTTCAATAGCCTCCTTAAAAGTTTCGCTTAATGCTTCCATAACACCTTCAAAGTCACCTGTTTTTTCATAATTCTCATAAATGCTCTGTAATGATATTGACGGTGATGCGAAATCATTTCCCGGAAGATTTAGCAATGTCATCTGATCTACCTGCATGTTAACCTTTGTTACTTCTCTAATAAATACTTCTGCGTCCTTGTATTCCTCTCCAAGATAATTTTTAAATTCATTCTGAACTTTCTGTTTGAATTCTTCGTAATTCATCATTTTGTCTTCCTCCTGCTAATATGAATTTTGCAAAAAGAAAAACGCCAATGGATGAACTTAACTCACTAAGTTTATTCTTGGCGTTTCTTAATTTGCTTATTAAATTTTTATGTATCAGTCCTAGGTTTCTGATAGATATATAATATCATGGAGATGGGTAATTACCTAAAAGTAGGAGTGTTAAATTTTGTGGGAAATTACAGTTAGGATGATAAAATAATGCTTCATAAGATTTGCTATACTGTTACAAACAATATTATCTAGAAGTTGTAAGAATAGCTGCTTCTCAATAACAATAATTGATTCTTCATTTTTACCAATCATCTCAACAGATATCTTATTCACCACTGCTATGAATTTGTCATCTACGTTTCTAATATGTTCAAAAACTTTATTAAGTGTTTGTGCATCGTCTAACTTGCCAACCGTAATATGTGGGTTAATCAATATTGTCAAGCTCTGGAAATATCATTATTGTTTGTAACATACACCCTTCTACAAATTCCGACTTTTCCATCCCTGAAATTTGGATTTTATTGATTTCTTTTCAGCGATAAAATTTACATCTTCAGCGACTACTTTCTTAACCATTCAAGAACTTTTCGTGCAATTTCTGCAGGAGTTCCATTAGTACAATCTAACGTGTCATACTTTGTATCATCCAAAATATCATGGGTTCTGAAATAATTATTATAATCTACTGAACTCTGAATCCAACCGGCATCATCGATACCTCTTCCTTCAGTCATTCTCTTTCTAATAGTTTCTGGTTCTGCCGTAAGTGCTAAAACTTTTATTTCCGAAAAAAATCTTTTTCCATAAGCGCGAGAGAGCCTATCTAAGCCACCAGCCATTGTCCATACTACTGCTTTTTTACTTTGAGAAATATCCTTTGTCAAATAAAAAATCTGCTCTATCAAATTATTTTCTTCTTCATCATTTTGTGGCCAGGCAACATTACGCAGCCAATCTACATCCAAAATAACATATTCATCTGTTAATTTTTGTAATTCAATTGCTGTGGTTGTTTTTCCAACTCCACTACAACCAGTCAAAAAATATATGGGTAGCTTTTCAAATTTCCATTTATAACCACATTTGGGACATTTTATTGTATTTCCATCAACCTCCTTATCCCATTCATGATTTCCACACTTAGAACAAATTTCTAACATTTTATAATCTCCTTTAATTTCTCATAATCATCTTTTCCTGTTGTCCACACAATTGCCGGAATAACTTTTACATTCTTTTGTCTAAACATTTCCAATCGATGTCTTCCATCGCATACATAAAAACCATTGTCACTTCTAAACTCAATAATAAGTGGTGGTGGATTCCAATAAGCTGTAGACTCGACCATCTCATCAACTATACTAAAAAAATAATCCATATCATCTTTTTTACTTAAATACTCTGGAGCGCCTTCTTTAATATTATGTAATAAAGTAATATCAAACTGAACTATTCCTGTATAGAATCGTTCTTCTATTAACAATCCATCTGCTAACGCAACATTATGTCCATCACAACGAAGGAATTGTTGTATCCATTCCTCTGTTCGATTTCTCTTACAATATTCCATTGCAGTTTCTAAATTTCCATATTTAATATTTTCCATCTCTTCTAACATTTTAAAATTTACCCGTCTAATTCCTTATTATCGTTAATAAAACTGGAAGTTACTATTGCTTATTCTTTCTTCTATAAATTTTTCTTATAAACTGTTCATTATTTTCAGATGTTTCTACAATAGATATATTAAAATTATTGTCATCAAATTCTGGGAAAAAGACATCCCCTTGCTCTACATTTATATTAATCTCAGTAATGTACATTACGTCCACTAGTGGTATGGCTTCTTTGTATACTCCATAACCACCGGCTATATATACATCTTTTCCTTTTGCAAATTCTATAGCCTCTTTTACACTAGATGCTGTATGAAGATTTTCACCTATATATTTTTTAGTATTCGAAATAACTATCGTTTCTCTATTTGGAAGCGGGCGACCAATTTCATCGTATGAATTTCGTCCCATTATTACAACATTTCCTGTTGTAAGTTCCTTGAATTGTTTTTGTTCTCCCTTTATTTTCCACGGAATTTTTCCATTTTTTCCAATAACATTATTTTTTGAACGGGCTACTATTAAACCTATCATATAAATTTTCTCCTTATATAAAAGTTTTTACGAGACTAATTTCCCATGTTTACCTTTTCAATGTAATAATCCAATAATTGATATATCCACTCTTTTAAATTAGAAAAATGATATCCTATCTTCTCTGCTTTTTCCGTATTTATGCTATATTCAGGTTCCCCATTATAGGGTGCAGCTTCTCCATCATCACTTAAAATCGCATGCTTTCCTGTATTTTCTTCCACATAATTAATTATCTCCCGAAGTGAAATAGTACCTGTAGAACTTCCATTAATTGCACCCTCAATATCTTTATCTACCAAATATGCAATAAACTCTCCTGCTTCATCCGAACGGATATAACTCATTTGATAATCTATATTGTCTATGTACATAGGCTCTGATTTCATCACACGCTCTACGTAAAATAGAAGTCTTTTCGTATAATCATCTTTTCCAATTGCAAACGGATATCTGACAGCAATCCATTTTTTATCTGAATATTTTTGCCATAATGCATACTCTGCCTGTCTCTTTATCTCCTCGTATGGAAATTCAAATCTGTTACACCACACAAAATCATTAGAGTATCCATTAAAATCTGCTTCCACAGTATTCATATGTTTTGGATTATAAACTGATGTACTAGACATATATATGTATTTATCACAATCAATATAATCCATAACATACCTGATATCATCAGAGCAATATGCGATCTTATCAATAACCACATCAAAATGTTTTCCCTGTAAGGCCTTTCGCATACTCTCTTCATTTGTTCTTTCAATGGCGATGTGCTTTACTCTGTCCCCGTATAAATCAGGTGTTTTCCCCCTTGTTGCTATTGTTATATTATGACCCTGCTCTAAAAGTTTATTAACCATATGTATACCAAAATATCTTGTCCCGCCTATTACTAATATGTTCATTTTTCTTCTCCTTAACTTATACAACCATACTATAATTCACATTCTAAAATTTCATTTTCCGATTTAAAACCATTTCTTGCATACCAATCAATGGCTTTATCGCTTGGCCACACAATAATATTTTCACATCTGTTTTGTTTCAGGTAATTTTTTATGTAAAATAACATTTCTGTTCCTACTCCCTGATTTCTGTACTCTTTTAAAGTGTAAACATTTGTCAAATATGCTATATACGATTCTTTTTTATTGGGTTTTGGAACTTTTCTAATCATCGTTACAAACATTGCTGCAATTATCTGTTCATTCTTTTCCATTATAAATATTTTATATACGCTCTCTTTTTTTAAGAAATTTATATATTCTTTTATAAATTCATCACTCTCTATTCCTTTGATATTATCCTCCCCATATGTAGCATCATCTTCTTTTTTATGTTCCCATCTCATATGAGCTAACTGTAAGAAATCTTTTTCTTCTGCTAACCTAATCACTTTATCAATTTCTCCTAACTTATAATTTTGACATCAATTTTATATGTCCTCAAGATTCACATAATTGAATAAAATTAACTATTTCACTTCACTCGTTGTTACACCTACATATAATTTATCTATCATATATTATATTGAATAAAAATGTTCAACAACATATTTTTCTGTACTAATGACTATTGATTTCTGACTATTTTTGAAAATATATTATTTTCTTTCATCCGTAATTATATGCTCAATTCCAGCATGTTCCTTACTAAGATATTCCTTCAAAAAAGTTGGAAATGCTTTGTATTTATCCAAATCTTTTATTGGTATCCAATGCATTGTTTCTCTTACTCCCTGGCTATAACTATCACTATTAAGCTGTTTTGTTCCTCTAGGCTTCATCAAATAGTACATTGACATTTCATGGCAATCCATTCCTTTTAAACTTCCCTGATTTTCATTGAAGAAATTTTCGTGAATAACTGCAAGACGGTCGATTTCATATTCTACACCGGTCTCCTCAAGCACTTCTCTTTTTACTGCCTGCTCAGATGTTTCTCCCATATGAACTCCACCACCGATTGAGTAATAATAATCGTCTATTTCATTTCCTGCAAATAGCACACAATCTTCTTCAATTATTATTGCTGCTGCACGATATCTAAACCATTTATTTTCTCTTGTAAATCCACAATCTTGCATATTCTGCATATTCTTTCTCCTCTAATTTAATGACTATATGTAATTTATCTAAATCTTTTTTCATAGGATGTCTAATAACCGTTTTCCATTTTTCCGAGACAATCTTTCTTGCATCAGACAGATATATTTCTTGATGTAATCTGTACAAATTTCCTTTACGAATTACTCTTCCGCACATTCTATTTCATACTCAAAATATTTCTCCTGAAACTGTACCTGTTCTTCTATCTGTTCTTTAGAATATAGTTCATCTTCTGGTGCCACAACCCATTTATCTTCAACATCATTTAACCTATGAATTATCGCAATTACTTCCCCTGTAAATTCTTCAACCGGTTTATTTACACCCAATATATAAGCATCTTGTTCTTCTCCATCAGATGCCATTATGCCTTCGATATATCCATAATTTATCGTATAATAAATATCTTTATGCTTTGGGTGATATGTCCCCATTGGTCTATCAACCGTAACTTTTACAATCTTTCCTAACATATTATTTCTCCAAATAGTATTCGATATTGCAAATACTATGCAATTCTGCTTATTTTTAGATTCACAACTCTTATTCTTTTATAATATTATCATATACATTTAGCTATTGAAAGAAAAAGCCGGTTTTGAATTCACAAAACCGACTTGCATATAATTCCTATTTTAAACAATTTATCGAAATCTCATTTAACTCACTTATTAATTTGTCATCTTGCAATTTCTTTACAATAGGCATAAATATTGCTATTGTTTCTTTTGCTCTTTTTTGTCTTTCTCGTTCTTCCATATACTCTATAGTTCTCATGTTATGAAGTCGTTCTGCAATCTTTATAACAGCACATTGTTCATCTTCAAGACCTACTTTTTCAATATCGTAGTCCTTTAATCTTATTAAAATCTGCACCACACTATGAGGCAAATTTTCCTTTAACTCATCAATTGCTACATTAGTTTTTCTAAAAACATCGCAAAACATTCCTGCATAAATGACACTTTCTTCCGCTTCCATTTGCACTAGCAACAAAGATACATTTAATAAATGCGTTACATAATCATCACCCGAATATCTTTTTCTGCCTCCATATATACTCTGACAGAAATTATAAATATTATTTAGTTTTTGATTATCATATCCATGTTCTATTATTTTTTCGTGCAATACTTTGAACAGTTCTTCTTTTGATAAATGTCCATCCATTATTTTATAAAAGTTACAATTGTTCATATCTCCACCTCCAAAATGCATTATTTCTAATTTCATTGCATACAAGAGTGAAGGTGAAAAACCATAATAACTTTTGAAAGCTTTAATAAATCCACCGTGCGATTCCCAACCATATTCAATTGCCACATCGAGAATTTTGGTTCCATTTAATATTTCTCTGGTTGCATATATCATTTTCCTTTCCCTGACATATTCCATAACAGAAACTTTCATTTCTTGTTTAAATAGTCTTGAAAAATAAAATTTCGTATAACCTATATTACCAGCTATTTCCTCAATGGTTATTTTATTCTTTATGTTGTTCTCGATATAGTTAAGACTTTCTGCTATTATTGTTTTCCTATCCATATGTCTTACCTCTTGTAATTAAATGATATAATAAAAATATCATCTTGAATGGATATTTGCTTTTCCAATGTTGCTCTAAATATATGGCTTAAATTAATTCAAATTTTTCTTTCCAAAACTTCCGGTTTTGTGCATATCTTATAATAGTTTGCTCTACATAAGATTTATAAAATCCTCTTTTAGGTAAAACTACATCTTTATTCCATTTATATGTAATTTTATTGATAATAGCGTTAGAAATAGATAGTTTTGGTAAACTACCCCCGCTTGCTTCACTGTCATGAATCTCTTTTATTGATTCAGTAGACAACTGTGCAAGTTCAAATAATAAATCATCCATATACATCTCTTTATCTCCTCCATAATATAAATAGCTAGGCGTAACACTGAAAATATCTGCCAACATCATAAGATTGGGAAGTGTAGGGGCCATACCATTTCTATCTTGTTCATAATTCTGTATTGTTTTAACTGAAATGCCAGATATATTAGCTAACTGGACTTGGCTCATATTTCTTTCTTTTCTAAGTTTCTTTAAGTTGTTTGCAAATTCTTTCAATAATTCGTACCTCCAAAATAATTATAGCATATTTTTTTATTATCATTGTACGCAGACGAGCGTACTTTTATTATAATATAAATTCTATTATTGCTAAACATCCCTATTACCATAATGCCATATTTCTTTTTCCTATAACCACAATTCTCCAATCATCCCCTTTCCCATTATCACAAGTAGACAACATCAGCATCTGCTCCCCATACTTAGGTTTATTCCCCTGTCTCCACAAACTATGCTCCTCTACCTTGTCAATGAACTCATCATGCTCTTCCTTATTCCTTGCCATTACAAATTTCCAGTATTCAAACTCATGTATGTTAACACTCATCACTGCAAACACTTCATACTCCCTCTTTTTATCCGTTGTAAAATATATCTTCTTGTGCTTGTAAAAAAACTCTTTATTCTTATACTGTTCCAATACTCCAAACATTTTTCCTCCGTTTATGTTATGTCCGTAAATAATCAGGCTGTCTGATTTTTTCACATCACAGTATGCACTTAAATAAGGTGTTCCATAAAAACTGTAATTCCTGTTAAAATCATGATTTAAATAAAAATCTGGATTATCCTTTGTCTGCATAACAGGGTAATTTATGGTTGTTCCCGGTATTTCCACATATCCTATGCAGTCCTTGTTTTTCTTTACAAGACCATTTACATCAGACTTCTTTTCTGTCACGCTCTCCCATATCTTCTTAAAATCATTCTCATACTTTCTCTTTGCTCTTTTTTCCTTTAAAAAAGGGACAGCTGCAATCACAGCCATCCCCACTAAAAGAAGTATCAGAGATATTTTAATTATCCTCTTCATCGTCCTTCTCCTTTTTGAAATTGTATTTTGACTTGTCCTTTGCTCTTACGCATGCAAAACATCCAAGTGCAAGTAATAATGAAATAACTGAAACTGCCATTCCTGCAGTCCTTCCATTAATGCCTGTCTGTGGTGTGTCAGGTACCACAGGGATTCTTTCATCCGTAACTGTAAGTTTCTGAACCTTTCCCGTATCCTTAATTTTTATTTTCTTATCCTTTGCAACCTTGTAATGTTCTGGTGCATCCACTTCCTTGAATTTATAAGTTTCTCCTGCCTTAAACATTCCTTCTATGAATTCAGCTTTCTTTCCGGTTGTAAACTCATATACCTTCTTGCCCTTGCTGTCGTATACCTTGTACTTTGCACCACCAAGCTGTTTTTTTGTGTCTGATGCAATCTTGTTGAATTCAACCTTGATGGTGTCATCAACCATATTTACTTTCTGGATATCTCCATTGTCTGCTACTGCAAACTCAATACTTGTTGCTGTTGCGTATCCGTCTCTTGGTTTTGTTTCTGTTAAAATATAAGTTTTTCCCACGGCATACTTTCCTTCAATCACATGACTTTGTCTTGATGAAACCCATTCATCCATTACCTTTCCTGTATCCTTTTCAGTTACCTGCATGTGGCATCCCGGAAGTTCCTTTCCGTTGGTAATGTCTGTCTTTGAAAATTCAATCTTTGTTGTGTCATCATACATTATCACCTGATTGTCAACATTCCCCGTGAAACTGTCTCCATTCTTAACAAGTACTTTTGTCTTTGCATTTTCATCATCACTTTCCACAAGTTTAAATGTAATGTCATTTGCAGTTGCAAAACCGTCTGCCGGCTTTGTTTCTGTTAATGTGTATTCCCTGTCATGAAGCAATCCGTATATCTTAACTGCATAACCGTCACCGTTTTCTACACGAACGTTATCATATCCCATCTCATCAATCTTTTCATTTAACTTAACTGATGAAATTTCACCTGTTATCCAGCTTACGATTTCATTACCATTTTCATCACTGATTTTTAAATGGCAGTCCTTAATCTCAACTGATGATGCAATCATTTTTTTACTGATTACTGTTTCAGTCTGGTCTTCCTTAACTACTGCCTTGGCTGATACAACTGCGGTTTCCTGATCCTTGTATTCAAGATGTACCTGATGTTTTTCCCTGTTAATGTAATAACTGTCGCTAACACTTTCTTCAAGGAAATAGTAATCTCCTGAATTTAAGTTGCCTTCCGTCTTTCCATAACCTTCATCCATTACAGGTACATCGAATGGGATTTTCGCCTTTCCTTCCTTGTCAGTTGTTACTGTTGCAATCTTTTCACCTGCAGCAACAATCACATTCCCATTCTTATCGTAAATGTTGTCCCTTGAATAAAATCCAAATCTTGCATTTCCAACAGGCTCGTTCGTCTTTGAATCCTGCTTTTCAAGTGTAATGTCTGTCTTTACCATATCATTGTGTATGTCAATCTTTCCATCCTTTGAGTTTTCAGAAATGTCAAACACATACTCATCATCCTTGTTATTCCACTTAAAACTTAAGTTCCAGGATGACTGTTCTGGAAGAACATAACCATACTTTGTCTTTACTTCCTTTAAAGTGTATTCTCCAAGTGGAACATTAAGTGTCATTGTTCCGTCATCGTTTAACACGTAACCACAGATACCATTGCAATCATTTGTAAACTCTGCCTTTTCACCTGTTGTAATTTTTGCAACAACTGAATCCTTCTTAAACAATACAGTTCCCTGATTATCCTGTGACTTGATGTCTTCTCTTGCAGTAAGTTCAAATACAACACCATTTAGCAATGTGTCCTTGTAGTTAAATGGATTAAATGAACCTGATGTTGTTTCATTTGCACCATTCTCCGCATTTATTTCCTTTGTGCCATTCTTTTCTGTGTTAACTGAATTGTTACTTGCCTCATCTTTACCTGCCTTACTTTCTTCTGAATCACTTTCATCATCCTTCTTGCATAATTCAGGACCACTTTTATTTATTGTAAATTTTCCGTAAGTCACATCATTATAATACTCACACTCTGCATACAGATATTCCTTGCCAAGCTTGTCCACCATTGTCTTGTATGAGTTACTGTTAATCTCAACCATCACCGGCTGTCTGTTTACCCTGTATCCTTCCGGACCTTCAATTTCATAAACCTTGTATGTGCCGGCTTTTAACTTTTCGTAAGTAATGATTTCTCCTGTTTCATCTGTTACAAATCTGTCCACAACCTCAATTGCATTTCCATTGCTGTATGTCTGTGTAACAAGAGTTTCACTGCCATTCTCATTTACCTTATAAATCTGGTATGTTGTTCCTTTCTTTAAAACAGTCTGGTGTGTCTTTGAATCCTTCTTTACAATCTTTAAATATGCATTGAATTCAGGATTGTTTAAAAGATACTTGTATGTCTTTCCGTTTTCCTTCACATTCACGTAAAAGTCAGGACACTTTTCAGTGTTTGCAGCTCCAATAGTCTGATGAACCACATATGTTCCATATTGCATTTTCTTTGACTTGGCATAACCTGTTAAGTCTGCTGTAAGAATGTCTCTTTCTGTAGCCTTTGCCTTTTCATATGAACCTGCACTTGCAAGATAAATCTGAAACTGTGCCTTGTTTTCAGGTGCAACAATTCCCGGCTTTCCGTTGCCCATTCCCTTGATAATCGCCACGTCACCTTTTACCACGTCCTCATCAACCTGTGTTTCTGCTGAATTATATTCATTTGTAAACTGCTGACCGTCTTTTGTGATTGTGTAGACCTTGTCATTTTTAAGATAACCTTCAGGTGGTGTGATTTCCTTTAAGTACATGTTTACACCACATCTGTAATAGTCTGTTTCAAATGTACCCTTAGCATTTGTCCTGTATGACTTTACAAGTTTTGTGCATGCTGCATCTGAATATACTCCATACACTGCACCTTCCAATGTTGCATCTCCCTGTGGTGTACTGCCTGTTTCGGAATCCTTTTTCCATACAGTCATTTTAACTTTCTTATATTTGTCCTTAAGAACTGGTTTGTATGCAAGTCTATAATTACTGTATGACTCTTCTACAGTTTCAGGCCACTTTCCATCACTGTTCTTCTTCCATGAATCAGCCTTTGTGAGTGTTACTGTAACCTTGTTTGCTGACTGGCTTGTAATCTTGTGCGAACCAGACTCAACAACAAATGATGTAAGAATGTTGTTGTTACCTGATGAGATTTCTTCAATTACGTAATTGTTTGAGATATCATCCATCTGGTCATTGATGTCATTCTTTATTAACTTTTCTGCTCCTGCTTTTGACAAATCTGATGCATAATCATATCCCTTATCATCTAATTCGTCCTTAATTTGTTTTTTATAACTTGATGACATATCCTTTAACTCTTCATCTGCTACATAATAATAACTCTTAGAATTTAGTTCGTACGTAAAACGAAATACGATTTTTCCTTTAGAATCTGTTTTTACTTCCTGACTAAATTTGTTAGCATCATCATCTACATCTTCCTTAACAGAATCTCCCCAACCATTGTACTGATAAGAATACAACTGCTTTATATTCTTTGCTGTAAATCTAAAAGTAACCTGTGGAAGTTCTTTTCCATCTTCATCACATTTTTGTAATGTAATTCTCTGACGATAATAATCTCTTTTACTAATAGGAGTGTACTTGTATTCTTTTCTGTTTCCTACAATCTCCATTAGTTCCTGGACTTCATCACTATCAGTTTTTCCGCTGTATTTCCATTTTGTAATTGTACACTTAACTACGCTTGTACTCTCAAAAATATCAGCATAAAGGCTATCATTTGCATAATATCCTGTATTGTTTTTAACTTGTTTAATGATATCCTTTAATCCGGTCTCACTTGTAATACCTTCTTCAACAGCCCATATAAGACACTGTGCATAAACCCATGCCTTGTTTGAACGCTTTTTTGTTTGATCATACCAATATCCTATTTTTGCCTCCAAAGCATTTTTCTTATTAGAACTATCACTTGATATTGTACTGTTGGATGCAATGTAGGTGTATCCGGTATGACATGCCTTTCCTAAATCTAAGCAAAACACATCATTTCCATCCACTAATGTTTTTACCCATGTTCCACTTTCACTCTTTGATCCGATATTTACTGTTCCAAGTTTTCCAAGAGTTACTATACCTGCCTGCTTCTTCTCTCCATTGCCTGCTGCTGAAACATTGATTACAGGAATCGATGTTACTACCGTTGCAATTGCTAATATTGTTGCTGTAATTCTTTTTAATTTACCTAACATTTACTTTCCTCCTGATAAAATAAAAAACGCCAAGAATAAAACTCACATATAATGAGTTCATCTTGGCGTTAATCTATTAATTTGTTTTTTGTCATTCCCGGTTACTGACAATTATATTTTAACATTGATTATCTATTTTACCTAAAAGTCATACTGTTAAAATCAAATTTATATTTCAGCAGGAGTGTAAAAGTAAAAAATAACTTCACGACATTATGTCGCAAAGTTATTTTTAATTACTTTTTTATTTCCTTATCTAAATCCACTCCACCAAATATTGCTACCCAATATGTTTTTCCACTTTGTTTATAGCAAGCAATGGCACCTGCTCTATGTTCTTCGTCTATGAGGTTTCTATAATGTCCCGGACTACTTTTCCATCCTTTCATAGCAGACTTATATGTGTAATATCCCATTGCAATATTTTCAGCATTTGCATACATATGATAATGTATATAACCATCGTCTCCCTCGTAAGGTATTCCATCATCTTTTAATCCATACTTTTTTTCTAATAGTTCTGTTGATGTACTTATAAATTTATTATGGCTAAAATCTTTAACAAGTTCTTTTGCCCTTGCCTTACATATTTCATATAAAACATCCGACCAAACGATACTTTGTTTTCCAACACTTTTTCTATATTCATTCTGCAATACAAAAGCCTGTTCTGCAGCATATCTATCATAATGTTTTCCCGGCAATTTATAGTTGTTATTTATTTTATAAAGTGCTGAATTTGTTTTTATTGTTCTCTTTTTTGACCAGTTACCGTAAACTTTTTCTCCATTTATTTTCCTATAAGCCCGTACTTTAAATTTAAATTTGTCCTTTTCTAATAAATTGGTGAATACATAACTTGTCTTTTTTGTATCTTTAATTTTTCTCCACTTCTTTGATGCAACACCGTAAACATATATCTCATATCCATTTGCATTCTTCACCTTTTTCCATGAAGCTTTAATTCCATATTTGTATTTAATTTTCTTTTTTCTCATATCCTTGGCACTAACTATGCCTTTATAATACTTATAATTAGTTTTTGTTTTTATTGATTTTACTTGTCCCAAAGTATCAGCCTTTACCTGAATATTTGTGCCAATTCCCATCATCAATACAAACATTCCCACAACTATCAGCGTTCTTTTTAATTTTTTTATCATTTAGCAAACCTCCCAAACTATAAATAACTGTCTTTAATTATACTCTACAACTCTTATTAAAGAAAACACAATTTTAAATGCTGCTATAGTCAATACTAAAAATATCTTTAACAAACTTCCCAATACTGCAATTGTCACTCTGCATATAAACATTATAATTGCTATTATGTATTTCACTAAACTTTTTGCTCTATCCATAGCCTTACCTCCTAGATGCATACTGTGGCATATCATGATTTACTTCTGCTGTATAATACCCATTCATTGTTGATGGTGCATTAAACAATGATGCCAGCAAATATTTTTTGATATTTTTCACTTTAGTTGTATTTGATTTAAAGCAACTCATAACATACTCTAAATGTGAAAAATTAAGTTTAAGAAATCTTGACTTTACAACTTCCTTCGGAAACGAATTGCTCGCTATGACAATATAATCATTTGTGCTAACTGTAACTTCTGTCATCATTTCAACTATTCCATCTATAAGTTCTGCATCAAGTGGATAACGTTCTTTTAATGCATCGTATTCAATATTATCTTTGATCAAATCCATATAAAGTTCATATTCAGATTTTTTCTTATCGAATCCCATCCTATCTGCTTTAGGCATAGTTATACTAAGCCCTTTTTTATGCATCCAATTATCTGCACCTGTCATATCTGGCTCTTCGCCTTCTGTTAGCGGATAAGATAAGATATTAGTATCAATATTTTTAGTATTATTTATATTAGTATTATTAGGGTCCAATTCTTGAACCTCTTGAATTTCATTTTCTGAACTGCCGGAAGTATAATTATTGAACTCCTTGTAGTTCAATTTCTGAACTTCCTGAGTTTCAATTTTTGAACTTCTTGAAGTATAATTGTTGAACTTCTGTGTATTCTTCGGTGTTTCTGGTGTATTTGTATACCTTTCATCCAAAGTTTTTTCTTGTTCTATGCTTTCTTTTTCCACAAGAAAACTTTTAACATACAATATGTTTGGAAGCCCCAAACCTCTTTTCTTTTTTTCAACCAATCCAAAATCTACCAGCTCCTGCAAATATTTCACAGCTGTTGCTCTTGCCATATTCATATCGCTCATAATATCTTTTATCTGATAAATAATATAAACCCTATTTTCTTCATCCAGCCATCCATTTTTCATAGATAAACTCATTCTGTCTAAAAGCAAACCATATAGCATCTTAGCATCCACTGATAATCCAATGAACGCCTTATCATGTACTAACAATTTAGGTACTTTTATGAAACTATATTGGTCGGCTTGTTTTCCATAATAATATTCAAATGCCATACACTAATCCTTTCCTTTCTTCCATTCCTTTAGCAGTGAATAGATTATTTTCTCCATTTCTTTTTTTGTGTAAGTCGAATCAAAAAATTCAGACAACTTGTTTTCTTTAAGCGTCACATTGCATATCTTTTTTTGTATCTTCGCCTTGTCAGCAAAGAGTATTTGACTTACCTCTTCTAATGACAAATTTTCCTGATTTTCTCTAATCATCCGTACATTGTCTTTACTTACCTTTTTACCTTTACAAATATTTTCATAAATTAATTGTTGATATTCCGTTTTTAAAAATGAAATCTCTACACCTAGTACAAATGTTATTTGTTTATCATCCACCAATTTGCTTAACTCTGGTATTAGTTCCGTAAGTCTTATGTATCTTTGAACCTGTCTGTCTGAAATTCCTGCCAACTGTCCTATCTTTTTTGCCGATGACATTTCATCTGAACTTTTTCCCTGATGTGCTAAGGCTTCCATTTTCATTTTATAAGCTTTTGCTTTTTCACTTGGTAATGTATCTTCTCTTTGAAAGTTTGCATCAACCATAAGTGGTATAGCCTCTTCATGACTTATATCTTTTATAATTGCTGAAACTTTTTTCTTTCCTGTAATTTCACAGGCTCTCTTTCTTCTGTGTCCTGAAATTATTTCATATTCACCATCGCCCAAAGGTCTTACCAATAAAGGTGATAATATTCCATTGTTCTCTATTGATTTAGCCAGCTCAAGCATTTTTTCGTTATCAACCACACTGAATGGGTGATCTTTAAATTGATGTAATTTGTTTATATCTATTTCACTAATCATATCATTGTTTACGCCAAGTAATTCATTGTAACTTGTCAACTTAATTTTCTCTCTTGTTGCCATATTCTAAAACCTCCTCTGTAACTTTCACATAACTTTGTGCTACTTTTCCTTTCGGATTATGTTTAAATATACTTGTACCTTTAATTGGCGTTTCTGCTGCTCTAACAGACATTGGCACTATGCTCTTAAATATTGGAATATTCGTTGCATATGTTTCATAGATTGCTGTTGAAATATCCTTTGCGTAATTGGTTCTATAGTCCATCATTGTAAGTAAAATTCCCTCAATCTCTAGTTTGGGATTAATTTGCCTTTTTACTCTTGCGATTGTCTTTATTAACTGTTGTAAACCCTTTACCGGTAGATATGAAACCTGCACCGGTATCAATACTGTATCTGCACAGGCAAGGGCATTAATGGTAATAATTCCAAGACTAGGCATACAGTCAACTAAAATATAATCATAATCATCTTCTACTTCTCTTATAAACTCTCTCATTAGCAATTCTCTACTCATAACATTCACCAAAGAAACTTCTATTCCTGATAATTCAATATTTGATGGCAATATATCTATCCCTTCTTCGTGCTTAACTATTCCTCTATTGGCTGGCAATTTTTCTTCGTTTACTATGTCCATAAGCACATTTGCAAGCGTATAATCTAACTGGTCCGGTTCATTTATACCTACACTAATTGTCAAACTTCCCTGAGGATCCGCATCTATTAAAAGTACCCTCTTTCCTTCTCTTGCCAAACCCACGCCCAAATTTAATGTTGTTGTAGTCTTTCCTACTCCACCCTTTTGATTTGCTATTGCTATTATTTTACACATTTGTTTTCTCTCCTTCGTATCTAAAACTTTTTAACTTTCTGTTTCCCATACTACTGTTTTTAAGTCGTTTTTGTTCTGCCATTTTCTTTTCAAAGTTCTCCACTCTCTGCTGCTCTTTTAGGTTCTCGTTTTCTTCTATCTTTAAAAGAATCATTGAAATTACTTTAATTAATTCAATTAATTCATCATTTTTAGGCGTAACTTTATCCAGCCTTTTTAATTCTTCATACACATATGTAAGTTGCGCCTTAAGGGCTCCAAACACACGAATGGAACCCTTTACAACTACTTTATGGTCTGTTGTTTTCTTTATTAAATAATCCTGCTTGGTAAGTCCTGATATGTCTACAAGTCTGTTTAATAACTCTGCTTCTTCATCAGAAACTCTAAATGCAACTACTCTGCTGCGCCATCTTCCTTTGCTATCCAATTTTCTATCAGACATCTCCTAGTTCTCCTTTAATTTCATCTAGTTTATTAATCATCTCCAACTGCTTTGATGGAAACAAATGCGCATAGTGATATGTAATTCTTACACTTTCATGCCCCATTCGTTCTGCAATCTCCAATGCTGAAAATCCCATATTTATGAGAAGTGAAACATGACTGTGTCTTAAATCATGCAATCTGATTTTCGGCACTCCTGACATTTCACTGCCTCTTTCCATTTCATGTTGAAAATATCTTTTTGATAATGGAAATATTCTTTCTTTTCCATCAGCCTCATACATACTATTAATCATGTCTTCCATTTCTTCATTTAAAAACTCCGGCATATATATTTTTCTTACACTTTTTGCAGTTTTAGGAGTTAATATTAGTTTTTCACCTCTTACTACCTGATAATTTTTAGTAATGGAAACCGTCTTCTTTTCAAAGTCAAAGTCTTTCGGAGTTAGTGCCAATAATTCTCCAATTCTTAATCCACACCAATAAAGCATTTCAAATCCATAAAATGATAATGGCTTGTCCATCACACATTCAATAAATGCTTTATATTGTTCCTGGGTCCAAAACATTATGTTGCCTCCTCTTTTGCTTCCCATACTGCCGGCAATCTTTGCAGGATTGTTCTTCAAATCATAAAATTTTACAGCATGGTTGAATATCGCGCTTAACTGTGCGTGTAATGTTGCAAGATATGACTGGGAATATGACTTTCCTTTTTCATCCTTATACTCAATCATTTCTTTCTGCCAATGTCTTACATCCTTTGCAGATATTTCTATCATTTTTCTTTCTCCAAAGAATGGTATGATTTTTGCTTTTACCATTGTTTCCTTGTTTTCCCAGGTTGTCTCCTTAACCCTATGTCTTACATCAGCCTCGTAGATTTCATAAAATTTTGAAAATGTCATATCAAGATTAAAATTTCTTTTCATCTTTTCAGCAGTTTCCCATTCACTTGCTTCTCTCTTTGTTGCAAATCCACGTTTAGTTGTCTGTTTCTTTACTCCGTAATAATCAACGTAACGAAACTTTACATACCAACTGTTTCTTTTTTCATCTTTGTAAACTGACATTTTTTCCTCCTACTCCTCGTTGTAAATAAGTTTCTTAAAAAAGTACTTTGTATTTACTTTTCCTCGAACTACGATATATCCTTTTTCTTTTAGTTCAGCATTAAGCATTCTTATGATTTCATATGCCTTTCCTTCTGAAACATTTAACATCTCTGTTACATCCTGAACTTCCATAAACATCTTGTCTGTCATATTTGTAATCTCCTTTCTCTCTTTTGATTAAATTGTTTTTGTTTGACCGTAGTTCTACTTTAGTCCTTTTACTTTCCAAATAGGAGTTAGTGGCACTATACCTTTTCCTTTAATAAACTTCTTCTTTCTCTTGTAACCAACATTAAACAAATTTGTCTTTTTATCAAGTTTAAAGTTCCAGATCCCTTTGTTTATCGGCTTTTCAAGCAAAAAAGAAGAGCTATTTCAACTTATTAGTCAAAATAACTCTTCTTATTCTTGATTTTGTTCTCAAAATGTTCTCATAAGAGACTTATATTCGGTGCTTTCCCTTTGTTTATGGGGTGTTCGAACATATGTTCGCTTATTCAAACTCTATAGTTCCAGGTGGCTTACTTGTCAAATCGTACATTACTCGATTGACTCCTTTCACCTCGTTTATTATTCTGTTCATTACCTTGTTCAATACTTCGTATGGTATTTCAGCAGATTCGGCTGTCATAAAGTCGATTGTCTTTACGGCTCTGAGGGCTACTGCGTAGTCGTATGTTCTCTCGTCTCCCATTACACCTACTGAACGCATATTTGTTAATGCTGCGAAATACTGGTTTATTTCTTTATCAAGACCTGCGTTTGCAATTTCTTCACGATAGATTGCATCTGCATCCTGAACAATTTTCACTTTTTCGGCTGTTACTTCACCGATGATTCTGATTCCAAGTCCCGGACCTGGGAATGGCTGACGGAATACTAAATATTCTGGAATGCCAAGTTCAAGTCCAGCCTTACGAACTTCGTCCTTGAACAAATCGCGAAGTGGCTCGATAATCTCCTTAAAATCAACATAATCAGGCAATCCACCTACATTGTGGTGAGATTTGATTACTGCTGATTCTCCGCCCAGACCGCTTTCTACAACGTCAGGGTAAATCGTTCCCTGAACCAAATAGTCAACTGCTCCGATTTTCTTTGCCTCTTCCTCAAATACGCGGATGAATTCTTCTCCGATTATTTTACGTTTTGCTTCAGGTTCTTCAACTCCTGCAAGTTTTTCGTAAAATCTATCCTGTGCATTTACACGAATAAAGTTTAAATCATAATCACCATTAGGGCCAAATACAGCTTCAACTTCGTCGCCTTCATTCTTTCTTAAAAGACCATGGTCTACAAATACGCATGTAAGCTGGTTTCCAATTGCCTTTGCCAAAAGTACAGCTGCCACTGATGAATCAACACCACCTGACAAAGCACAAAGCACCTTTCCATCGCCTACTTTTTCACGAATTGCTTTTATTGAATTTTCAACGAATGAGTCCATCTTCCAATCACCGGCACAACCACATACGTTATATACATAGTTGCTTAAAATTTCTTTTCCGCGAACTGTGTGTAACACTTCCGGATGGAACTGAATTGCATAAAGCTTCTTTTCTTCACATTCTGCAACGGCTACAGGGCAATCGCTTGTGTGACCTGTAATTTTGAATCCTGGTGCAGCCTGTGAAATGTAGTCAAAATGGCTCATCCAACAAACTGTATCTTCTTCAATACCTGTAAATAATTTTGAAGTTGTATCTACATGTACTTCTGTCTTTCCATATTCTCTTACAGGAGCTTTTTCAACTTTACCACCAAGAATGTGCTGCATTAATTGAGCTCCATAACATAATCCAAGTACAGGAATTCCAAGTTCAAATAACTCTTTAGTATAAGTTGGTGCGCCTTCTTCGTAACAACTGTTTGGTCCACCTGTTAAAATAATTCCTTTTGGATTCATTTCTTTTATCTTTTCGATATCTGTTTTATATGAATAAATTTCACAGTAAACATTACATTCACGAACTCGTCTGGCAACAAGCTGGTTGTACTGTCCTCCGAAATCTATTACGATAACTAACTCTCTATCCATGTTTCCTCCTGTATATCCGTATTGCAGGAACAATAAAAGACCTGCACTTCTGTTATTTTACTCTATTTTGCTTAAATGTACAAGGAAGTTATATGTAATCCTTCAACAAAGATTTCCACATAATTCTCTCTTCCAGAGCAAAGAACGGCTTACCACATTTTTTACTTCAAGTGCATGCCTATTCGCAACTGATTTTTTGCGCGAGTTTTCATTCATAGTAAACTATTTAAGACTAAATTAAAATTCTGGAAGATTTTTTATTACATATTAAAAGAAGCACCTGCTACATTTCATATAACAGATGCTTCACTATCTCAACACCTTAACTTTACAACTACATTCTCAACCGCAGGTACTTTTCTCCTTCATAAATCTTCTCTGAATCTACTACTATACTTATTGTAATCATTTACAATATTATGTGTATCATTCCTCTCATTTGTCCTGCTTTAACTTCCTTATCTACTCTAACCATAAGATGTTATTGCCCATTGATTCTTCGTTTTGAATACTTCCTATCCTTTCCGTTTCAATGTAACATCTTATCCAATAATTACTACTAAAACAATCTCCCGTTGATTGCCATGTCAGCAGATATCATTGGGTAAAATTTCTTTCACCTCTTATCTTAGATACTGTTGCTATTAGGTCGACATCTAATAACAAGGTGGTTGTTAAATGCACTGTATAAGTCGTTCCAGGTGCTTAATGCTTATTTATTTTGTAACTCTAATGTAGCATGTTTTTACACAAATTAAAAGCATTTTTCTTATACTTTTTTAAGTTTGTAAGTGTTGCATAAAAGTGTTTTTATTTAAACATTTTTATGAATCGTTTTCTTATTAAAAATGACCATTTTTCTTCTATTTTGCCTCTTCCAACTTCTGTTTTACAAACTTGGCTGTGTAACTTGTAGGATGTTCTGCCACCTGTTCCGGTGTTCCTGCAACTACTACCGTACCACCTCGGTCTCCGCCGTCAGGTCCCATATCAATAATATAATCTGCAGCCTTTATTACATCCAAATTGTGTTCAATAACTAAAACTGTATTTCCCTCGTCAGTTAATCTCTGAAGAATTTCCACAAGTTTGTGAACATCGGCAAAATGAAGCCCCGTTGTAGGTTCGTCTAAAACATAGATTGTCTTACCTGTACTTCTTTTACTTAGCTCGGTTGCCAGTTTAATTCGTTGAGCTTCACCACCTGACAACTGTGTACTTGGCTGACCTAATCTGATGTATCCTAAGCCCACATCATAAAGCGTCTTAACCTTATTATATATTCTTGGAACATTCTTAAAGAATTCCATAGCTTCTTCCACCGTCATCTCAAGAACGTCATAAATATTTTTACCCTTATATTTAACTTCTAAAGTCTCTCTGTTATATCGCTTTCCTCCACATACTTCGCAAGGCACATACACATCTGGCAGGAAATGCATTTCAACCTTAAGTATTCCATCACCTGAACATGCTTCGCAACGTCCACCTTTTACATTAAAGCTGAATCTTCCTTTCTTGTATCCACGCTCCTTTGCATCCATTGTGGCTGCAAATAAATCTCTAATAATATCAAACATACCTGTGTAGGTTGCAGGATTACTTCTAGGAGTTCTTCCTATTGGTGACTGATCAATGTTTATAACTTTATCTAACTGTTCAATTCCTTCGATTTCTTTAAATTTTCCGGGAATTGTTCTAGCTCTATTCAACTCTCTTGCTAGGCTTTTATAAATTATTTCATTAACTAAAGAACTCTTTCCTGAGCCTGAAACACCTGTTACACATGTAAATACACCAAGTGGAATTTTTACATTAATATTCTTTAAATTGTTTTCCTTTGCTCCTTTTACCTTAAGATAACCTGTTGGCTTTCTTCTTTTTTCAGGAACAGGGACTCTCAATTTGCCACTTAGATATTTTCCTGTAATAGAGTTTTTGTTCTTCATTATTTCCTTAGCAGTACCCTTTGCCACTACTTCTCCACCATGTTCACCTGCACCGGGACCAATGTCTACCACGTAATCTGCTGCAAGCATAGTGTCTTCGTCATGTTCAACAACTACTAAAGTATTACCTAAATCTCTAAGATGCTTCAATGTCTTTAATAACTTTTCATTATCATTCTGATGTAAACCGATACTAGGTTCATCCATTATATAGGCAACCCCAACAAGACCTGAACCTATTTGGGTAGCAAGCCTAATACGCTGAGCTTCACCACCTGACAAGGTACCTGTTGCTCGTGATAAGCTTAAATAATCCAAACCTACATCAATTAAAAACTGAAGACGACCTTTTATTTCTTTCAGAATTTCTTTACCTATAGCCATCTGTGTAGTTGTTAATTGAACTTCATCTAAAAACTTTCTCAAGTCTCTAACCGACATTTCTGTCATATCAATAATATTTTTATCGCCAATTGTTACAGCTAAAGATTCTTTCTTAAGTCTCTGACCATGACATGTGCTACAAGGTGTTATTCTCATATATGACTCATACTCTGCCTTGGTAGATTCGGCACTTGTTTCTCTGTAACGTCTTTCTACGTTACGAATCAAACCTTCAAAGGCAATATCATATATCCCTTGTCCACGCTGGCCTGTATAATGTACAGGCACACTTTCACCATTAGTTCCATAAATCAGAATATCTTTAATTTTCTTAGGATATTTTTCAAACGGAGTATCTAAATCAAACTTATATTTCTTACATAGTGCCTGTAAAATAGCATTGGTAAAGCTCTTTTTATCGTTAGCACTTTGCCAGCCTAAAACTACAATTGCCCCCTGATTTATGCTAAGACTTTGATTAGGAATCATTAAGTCAACGTCAAATTCCATCTTATATCCTAAACCGTAACAATCTGGACATGCACCAAAAGGATTATTAAACGAGAAGCTTCGTGGCTGAATTTCGTCTATACTAATTCCACAATCAGTACATGCAAAGTTCTGACTAAATGTTATTGTCTCTCCACCAATTACATCCAGATTCATCAAACCGTTACCTAACTTCAACGCATTCTCTATGGAATCTGTAAGACGTTTCTCAATTCCTTCTCTTATACTTAATCTGTCTACAACAATTTCTATATTATGTTTTATATTCTTATCAAGAGTTATTTCCTCTGTTAGCTGATACATGTTTCCATCAACAATTACACGTACATAACCACTTTTCTTTGCACTTTCAAAAACCTTCTCGTGACGACCTTTCTTGCCTCTTACAATAGGCGCAAGTATTTGGAACTTAGTGCGTTCCGGTAATTCTAAAATTCTGTCAACAATTTCATCTACTGACTGTTTCTTGATTTCTTTGCCACATTTTGGACAGTGAGGTACACCTGCTCTGGCATATAGTAATCTCATATAATCATATATTTCTGTAACTGTTCCAACTGTTGAACGTGGGTTTCTGTTTGTAGATTTCTGGTCTATTGAAATTGCCGGTGGTAAACCTTCAATACTTTCCACCTGGGGTTTCTCCATTTGTCCCAAGAATTGTCTGGCATAGGATGACAAAGATTCCATATACCTTCTCTGTCCTTCTGCATAAATTGTATCAAATGCCAAAGACGATTTTCCCGAGCCACTTAAACCTGTAACTACAGTAAATTCGTCTCTTGGAATTTCAATATCAATATTCTTCAAGTTATGCTCATTAGCCCCTTTTATTTTAATGTACTTTTTCTTGTCCGACATTATTTTCACTCTCCATTAATTATCATCATTCTCTATATTTTTTCTTAAGTTCTGCCAGTTTTTCACGCATTTCAATAGCAGTCTCAAAATCAAGTTCTGCTGCTGCTTTCTGCATTCTCTTTTCAACCTTGTCAATTAACTTCTTCAATTCTTTTGAATCCATTGACTCAGGATCTTTCTCAATATCATTAATTTTTCTGTCAACTTCTTTAGAAATACTAATAAGTTCTCTAACAGCCTTTTTAATTGTAGTTGGAGTAATTCCATGTTCCTTATTATATTCCTGCTGAAGTTTCCTACGTCTGTTAGTTTCAGTAATAGCCTTATCCATTGACTCAGTAATATTGTCAGCATACATTATTACGTGACCTTCTGAGTTTCTGGCCGCACGACCTATAGTCTGTATCAAAGATGTCTCTGAACGGAGGAATCCTTCCTTGTCTGCATCTAAAATTGCAACCAGACTGATTTCCGGTATATCAAGTCCCTCTCTTAAAAGATTAATACCTACTAAAACATCAAAAACATCCAAACGCATATCCCTGATAATTTCTGTTCTCTCTAATGTATCAATATCAGAGTGAAGGTACTTAACCCTAATTCCTACATCTCTCATATAATCCGTCAAATCTTCTGCCATTCTCTTTGTTAAAGTAGTAACCAGAACTTTATTTTTCTTCTCAACTTCTTTATTGATTTCAGTAATAAGGTCATCTATCTGACCTTCAATTGGTCTTACACTAATTTCAGGATCCAGCAAACCTGTTGGTCTGATAATTTGTTCAGCTCTAAGTAACTCATGTTCCTCTTCATAAGTATTAGGTGTAGCTGAAACAAAAAGCATCTGGTCAATCATCCCCTCAAATTCATCAAACCTAAGTGGTCTGTTATCCTTTGCCGATGGCAGTCTAAAACCATAATCCACCAATGTGCTTTTTCTTGCCTGGTCCCCATTATACATTCCACGAATTTGCGGTATTGTAATATGGCTTTCATCAATCATTATAAGGAATTCATCACCAAAATACTCCATTAACGTATGTGGTGTTGCTCCGGGAGCCAGTCCTGCCATATGGCGGGAATAGTTCTCGATTCCTGAACATATCCCTGTTTCCCTAAGCATTTCCATATCAAAATTAGTTCTCTCTGCTATTCGCTGTGCCTCAATCAGCTTATCCTCTGATTTAAAATAAGCCACCTGTTCTGCCAACTCTGCTTCTATATCCTTAATAGCTCTCTCTAATTTCTCCGGATTAACTACATAATGTGAATTTGGGAAAATAGCCACATGTTCTAATTCGTGACGCACTTCGCCTGTCAAAGAATCAATCTCTGTTATTCTTTCTATTTCATCATCAAAAAATTCAACTCGTATGGCACTATCTGTGTATGATGCAGGAAATACTTCCAGATTCTCCCCTCTTACCCTAAAAGTTCCTCGTTTAAAATCCATATCATTTCTGTCATACTGAATCTCTATTAGCTTATGAATAATATCGTCTCTATCTCTAATAGTTCCCGGTCTAAGGGACACTACCATGTTTTTGTAATCTATTGGATCACCTAAACCGTAAATACACGAAACCGAAGATATAATAATAACATCCTTTCGCTCTATTAACGCCATAGTAGCCGAATGTCGTAATTTATCTATTTCATCATTTATTGCAGAATCCTTCTCAATATATGTGTCTGTACTTGGCACATAAGCTTCCGGCTGATAATAATCATAATAAGAAACAAAGTATTCCACAGCGTTATTAGGAAAAAATTCTTTAAACTCCCCATAAAGCTGTGCCGCCAAAGTCTTATTATGAGCAATAATTAATGTTGGTTTATTCATTTGTGCAATAACATTTGCCATTGTAAAAGTCTTTCCAGAACCTGTTACACCAAGCAATGTTTCAAACTGATTTCCTTTCTTAAAACCTTCAACCAACTGCTTAATAGCCTGAGGTTGATCCCCGGTTGGCTGATATTCTGAATGTAATTCAAAATGATCCATACAAATCTCCTATAAATCTATTTCTAACCATCTATAAATACTTAACTAATTCCAATGACACATAATATTTGTTTTCTTTTCAGCAACATATAAATGTCTCATTTCTTTTCGACAACTGCATAAACAAATTATAACAAAAAGTCTGAAAAAAGTATATAGTATTTTCGAACTTATGTTCTTTTTTTATTTGTATATATGTCTTTTTTACTCTACACTTTTTTATTTATACTCATTATTACTTTATATATCATATATTTTTAAAATTAAACTATTTCCAGCTCATCTATGGGATTTCTAACTTACATTTTCTGTTTCTCTCAGCATAAAAGCAGGTGCCTTTGGATTACATTTATCCTTTAGCATCCTGCTTTATATTTTACCTATTATTACATATCTAATTCAAACCTATTATCATAGTTTTATTTTCCTCATAAAAATTGATAATATAAACCTTCCTAATATATTTTTTAATAGACTACAATTTCCGTAATGGATTTTCTGTTTTAAAAAAATTATTACTTTGAATTTTTTAAACGTCACATTGTTTCTAATTTATTTTTATGATCTATTTTTTCTTTAAAACTTCTAATGCTTTATTTAGCTGTACATCTGTTTTTCCGTTTGCCTCAATCTTTACATCTGGTGTAATACCTTTTCCATGAATGTTTTTGCCACTTGGTGTATAGTAGTCTTCAATTGTAATTTTAACTGCTGAACCGTCTGTTAATGGAATAATTTGTTGTACGATTCCTTTGCCAAAAGACTGTGTTCCTACAATTGTTCCTGCACCAAAGTCCTGTATGGCTCCGGCAAAAATTTCAGATGCGCTGGCACTGTTTTTATTTTGTAAAACGACAATCTGCATATCTAAACATTTTGCGTCAGAAGTCTGCTTTTCCTCGTTTCCGTATTTGTCTTTAGTATAAACAATCGTTCCTTCCGGTAAGATTTCATCTAATATTTTGCAAACGCCTTCATAAGAACCACCCGGATTATTTCTTAAGTCAAAAATTACCTTTTTCATGCCCTGCTTTTTCAAAGAACTTAAAGCTGATGAAAACTGATTAGCGGTTACCGTATCAAATTCAGAAATCTGTATGTAACCGATTTTGTTCTTCTTATCAAGCATTTTGTGTGCTACAGTAGGTACTTTTACTTCTCCTCTTGTAATTGTAACGTCCACATATTTCTTAACTGATTGACGATATACTGTTAACTTAACTTTTGTTCCTTTATCCCCTTTCATCATGCTGACCACTTTATCAACATCTTCTGAAGATACATCTTTTCCATCAACCTTTGTAATAACGTCACCATCTTTTACTCCGGCTTTGTCTGCCGGGCCATTCTTAAAAGCTTTTGTTATTGTTATTACTTTTGTTTCTGTGTTCTGTGAAACATAAGCTCCAATCCCGCAATATTCACCGGAAGTGCTTTCCATTAACTTTGTGTACTCTTCTTTCGTGTAATAAACTGAATAAGGGTCTCCCAATCCTTCTAAAAGTCCCTTATATAAACCGTTTTCCAAATCTTCCTGATCCACATTCTTCAAATATTTTAAGTTGATTAATGCCTCTAAAGATTTGATCTTTGATTCTGCCTTGTCCACAGCATATGTAGCATCCGTTTTTACGCTATCTTGAGAAAAATGCAGTCCAACGCCAACTGCTACTCCCAAAACCAACATTGCAAACATACCTAAAAGAAAGCCAGGTACAAATTTTGTTTTAGTTTTCTTTTTCTCGATTTTTTTATTAATTTTCTTTACATTTATTTTTTCCATATCAATCTCTTCCTCGCTTTACACTTTAACCTTTTCATTTAAGTATGTTCAAATAAATTATAATTCAAATTTGCATAATAACATAATCACTTTTATGAATTTTTTAACAGGACTTTCTCCTTGCGAATCATACTACTTATGTATATTAAACTATTTTTTCTTTTATAACAATAAAGAATGAAAAACTAAATAATTAATTTTTCATTCTTTACTATTTATAAAATATTATGTTTCATTCTGTTTAGAAGTAACTCCATGGATTTACCCAGTTACCTGGTGTTGTTCCACTTGTTGCTCCAAGATGTAAATGGTTACCTGTTGATGAACCTGTTGTACCAACTAAACCAATTGTCTGTCCCTGACTTACATGCTGACCAACACTTACTAAAATTGATGACTGATGCATGTAAACTGATGTTACACCATTTGAGTGTTTAATACCTGTCCAGTTTCCTGCTGTGGCATTATAATTTGCCCAAACTACAGTACCGTCTGCTACTGCTACTACAGGAGTTCCACCTGGTGCAGGGAAGTCAATTCCGTTGTGGAATGTGCTACTACCTGAGAATGGATCTTTTCTGTATCCATAATCTGATGAAACTGATGTGTGTCCCGGTACCGGATAAATCCAACCACTGGATTTGCTTGGTGTTGGGTTTGTATTTGTATCAGTATTGTTATTATTATTTGTGTTGTTATTTGTATTATTGTTTGTATTTGTCTGTGCTTTTGCAGCTGCCTGAGTTGGAGCCTGTGTTGTCTGTGCTGCGATCTTAGCCTGAGCTACTTTTTCTTCCTGTGCCTTAATTTCCTGATCAAGTGCATCTGAAGAAGCCTCATTCTGCTCAAGCAAATCTTCATATTCAGATAATTCTGACTGCTTTGATGCAACTGTACTTTCAAGCTGTGACTTATCTGTCTTCTGCTTTGTCTGCATTGTTACAAGGTTCTTCTTATCTTTCTCCAAAGAAGTTTTTGAATCAGAAATTGTCTTTCTTGTCTGCTTTAACTTGTTAAGCATTTTTCTATCATACTGAGATAATTCTGTAATATATTCAGCTTTGTTTAAGAATTCTGTAATGCTCTTTGAATTTAAAATTAAGTCAAGTAATTCTGTATCACCATTTTCGTACATATACTTAATTCTTAACTTCATGTCAGCATACTGAGCCTTAATGCTTTCTTCTGCTGCTTTTAATTTCTTCTCTGTTTTCTTAATATTAACTTCTGTCTTATCTAATTCCTGCTGTGTTTTATATATCTGTGTTGATAAATCAGTTAATTTTTTATCAACTTCTTCAATATAAGCTTCGACTTCACTTTTTGAAGCCTGAAGTTTTTTCTTTTCTGCATTTTTCTTAATTTTCTGGCTATTTAAATCTGACAGCTTGCTTTTCTCACTTGAAACGCTGGCAAATGATGTTCCTGCCATTGATAAAACTAATGTTGCGGAAAGTAATAAACTTAATATTCTCGAAAAATTCTTTTTCATCTGTTTATCTCCTCCATTAAACTTTTAAGTGCTTTCTAATTGAAAGGAATGAACCAACTAAACCAATTCCGGCTCCAATTCCAAGTCCTAATGGAACAAGCACTCCAAATATTTCACCTACTGTTGCAAAAGAAATTGAACTTGCCATAACTCCTACCTTTGACATTACAAAAGCTATTAATCTTTCATAAATCACTCTTAAAATAACAAGAGGTATAGCTGAACCAACAAGACCGATTATAACACCTTCTATAATAAACGGTGCTCTAACAAAGCCGTTTGTTGAACCAATCAATTTCATGATTTTAATTTCATGTCTTCTAACGGTTATACCAATCATAACTGTATTACTGATTAAGAAAATTCCCACGCCTAATAAAATTACTATCAAAGCTATTGATACATATCCTAAAAGTTTTGAAAACTTACTTAATGTTTCTTTTGCCTGCTCTGAATGTTTAACCTTTCTAACACCCTCAACTTTTGAGATTCTATTTACAAAAGCATCCTGTTCATCAATGTTTTTCAGAAAAACTGTATATGATGCTGAATCAGCTAATGGATTATCATTTGCAAATGCCTTTGCCAATTCAGGATCCTCTGCGAAGTAATCTCCCTGGAATTCCTTCCAAGCTTCCTCTGCTGATGTGTATTTGTATTTTTCAACATGCTTATCAGCTTTTATTGTTGCACCAATAGCATCAATCTGTTCCTGTTTTAAACCTTTATCAAAAAATACAGTAACACCAACATTTTGCTCTACCTGCTTCTCCACAGAATTAACGTTAATAATAATAGAAAGTATAATTCCAATAAGAAAAATACAGGCAGCAATTGTACAAATTGATGCAATTGAGAACAACTTATTTCTCTTAATATTAACGACACCCTGTTTAAAGCAGTATCCTACTGTTCTTCCATTCATTTATTCCACCACCTTGCTATCGCTGACTTTTACACCTTTCTTCATTGTAATTACTCTCTTGTTCATTGCCTCTACAATTTCAAGGTTGTGAGTAACAACAATAACGGTGGTTCCCTGTTTGTTTACTTTATCTAATAATTTCATAATCTCCCATGAGTTTTCAGGATCAAGGTTTCCTGTAGGTTCATCGGCAAGTAATATGTCAGGCTTGTTTACCAACGCTCTTGCCAAAGCAACTCTCTGCTGCTCACCACCTGATAACTCATTAGGATTTGAACGATACTTTTCTGATAAACCTACCAAGGAAAGTACCCTTGCAACATTCTTCTTTATTTCTCTTGGAGACGCTCCAATAACATGCTGTGCGAAAGCAATGTTTGAATATACATCTCTGTCCTGTAGTAATCTAAAGTCCTGGAAAACTACACCAAGTTTTCTACGATACTTAGCCACTCCTCTTGATTTTAATTTAGATAATTTAATGTTACCTACTGTTATCATTCCTTCTGTTGGATTAAGTTCCTTCAAAAGCAATTTAATAAAAGTAGATTTTCCTGAACCACTGGCTCCAACAACGAATACAAACTCGCCATCTTCAATTTCTAAATTTAAATTGCTAAGAGCAGGTGCGCCGTTTCCATAAGATTTACTTACACCTTTTATACTAATCATTTGTCTACTCCTTAACATATGTGTAATGAACTAATCTTCCACATTAAATGTTATACATTATCGCAATCTTATTTTTTTACACACCAAAAAATTATATTACGCAAATGTAATAAAAATTTGTCGAATATAATTTTTTAATTTCTTTTATGTTCTATTTCTTCCATAAAAGTAAAATATGATTATTATATTAGTTCATTAATATAAGTCCCGACATCACTGAATCAACACCAATGCTTACCCAGCCTGTCCACTTATATATTTAAATAGCAATTTGTTAAAATTCTGTGTCCTTTTTATATGTAATATTTAGAAATATTTAAATTTCTGTACTTAAAGCAGCACTTAAACAATGTATGAATGTCCTTCTATTAAATATCATATTAAGTCTTTAATAAATAGATTAAAATTCAATATTACTAAAATTCAGTATTACCCATGTACTTCATATATTTAACAACCATTAATGCAATCTTAAATGTAATGGCATCTTCGAACACTCTAATGTCCAAACCTGTTGTCTTCTGGAGCTTGTCTAATCTATATACTAATGTGTTTCTATGAATATATAACTGTCTAGATGTTTCTGAGACATTTAAGCTATTTTCAAAGAACTTGTTAATTGTTGTTAATGTTTCATCATCGAATTCATCCGGTGACTTGCCATCAAAAATTTCATTAATAAACATCTTACATAGTGGAATAGGTAACTGATAAATCAAACGACCAATTCCAAGATTGTTATATGCAACAACATTCTTTGTACTAAAGAAAATCTTTCCAACATCAAGTGCCATTCTTGCTTCCTTGTATGAACGTGAAACTTCTTTGATTTCCTTAACGATTGTTCCGTAAGCTACGTTTGCCTTAACCATAGCTTCTGTATTCAACATATCAACTATTGTGTTGGCAATATGTTCAACTTCTTCATATCCCTGATTGTCATCAACTTCTTTTACAAGGATAATACTCTTTTCATCTACTGCTGTAATAAAATCTTTTTTGCTACCTGCAAACAATGTTCTAACTGTTTCAAGTGCAACACTGTCTTTTTCATTTTTTGTTTCAATAATGCAGACACATCTTCTTGCATCCACATCTACATGTAATTTTTTTGCTCTATTATATATATCTACAAGGAGGAGATTGTCTAAAAGAAGATTCTTAATAAAATTGTCCTTATCATATCTTTCTTTGTATGCAACAAGTAAGTTTTGAATCTGAAAAGCAGCCATCTTTCCAACCATAAACACATCATCACTTGTTCCCTGGGCAATCAAGATCAACTCTAACTGATTTTCATCATATACCTTAAAAAACTGGTAATCCTGTACTGACTGGCTGTCTGCTGGTGATGCTACAAATGCCAAAACTGAATTTTCAAACTGTTCACTTGTATGTGATGTTGAGGCTACAACCTTTCCATCTGTATCTGTCACATGTAAATCTACTCTTGAGATACTCTTAATTCCTTCAATTGTGTTCTGTAAAATTTGATTTGAAATCATATAATTCTCCTTGCTTTTTTAACTGCATTTGTGTATATAAACAATTATTCAAGTTATATTTTAAACCAGTTTACTGTAAAATACAAGTGAAAAAAAATCCCTTACGAACCATTACAGTTCATAAGGGACTCTGTTAGATTAAAATATGTAATTTTAATTATTTCTTTACTTTAATTTTAACAACCTTTGACCACTTCTTAGCGCCAACTGCTTTTACTCTAACGTATAATTTCTTCTTGTTCTTTAATTTCTTGCTTGAAAGAGTAACTTTTATCTTCTTAACTGTCTTCTTGTAAAGAACTTTCTTAAACTTCTTACTTTTTGATACCTGTACTGTGTACTTCTTAGCACCCATAACTTTCTTGAATGTTAATTTAACTTTCTTTGATCTAAATTTCTTTGTTACTTTCTTAGCAATCTTTGTTCGCTTAAGTGAAGTTTTCTTTGTTACTTTCTTTGTTGTTGCCTTTGGCTTAGCTGTTGTTGGCTTTGGTGTTGTTGTTTCATCTGGTGTTGATGTGTCTGGTGTTGATGTATCTGGTGTTGTTCCATCTGGTTTTGTATCAATACTTTTTCCATAAACAGCAATATCCCTTATAGAATACCCATATTCTGTGTTTCTAGACGTACCATTAATTCTTATATAGCGGGCATTCACCATTTCATCTAGAATCATCGTGTCATTTTTATAATTATACGAAATTCCATCTTGCTCTTCCGCAATTCGCGTGAATGTTTGGCCATCTGACGACACTTCTATATAATACTCGCTTGCACCAGCATCCTCACATATAATATTTACCTGCTTAATATTGCATAAAGTTCCTTATAAAAATACCAGGTTATGAATGTTATTCACAACCTGGTTATAAACTTGAGTTACCCCCATGCTTGACAAAGGGCCCTAATTAGTTTGTAATTACCTTTTCTGTGTCCTTATCGAAGATGTGTAATTTTGATAAGTCCATAGCGAATTTAACTTCATCACCAACTCTTGCTTCTGTACGGGCATTTACTCTTGCAGTACAATCAAATCCTTCAACATCGAAGTATAAGTAAACTTCTGCACCAAGTAATTCGTAAATTCTGATAGTTGTTGTAAATACACTTTCAGGTGATTTTGCAATGAAGCTTTCTTCATCATGAATATCTTCTGGTCTGATACCCATAACAACTGTCTTACCAACATAACCGCCTTCTTCAAGCCTCTTAGCCTGTTCAGCTGGAACTGTAATGTATGTTCTAGCCTGGCCAACATGTAACTTGATATCTGTTCCAACCTTTTCAACTTCAGCATCGATGAAGTTCATCTGTGGAGAACCCATGAATCCTGCTACAAATAAGTTTACTGGCTTGTCATATAAGTTCTTAGGTGAATCAACCTGCTGTACAACACCATCTTTCATAACTACGATTCTTGTACCAAGTGTCATAGCTTCTGTCTGGTCATGTGTTACATAGATGATTGTAGCACCTAATCTCTTATGAATCTTTGCAATTTCAACACGCATCTGAACTCTTAACTTAGCATCCAAGTTTGAAAGAGGTTCGTCCATAAGGAATACCTTAGGATTACGAACGATTGCACGTCCCATAGCAACTCTCTGTCTCTGACCACCTGATAAAGCCTTTGGCTTTCTGTCAAGTAACTGTTCAAGGTCAAGAATCTTAGCTGCATCTTTAACTAATCTTTCCTGTTCAGCCTTTGGTACTTTTCTTAACTTCAGACCAAATGCCATGTTGTCATATACTGTCAT
>ERZ791821.42-NODE-42-length-129640-cov-7.125508_pt1 | contig 129640 bp, 98 predicted proteins | sample MGYA00510300_ERZ791821 | MGnify/ENA primary metagenome ERZ791821 (study PRJEB30046, sample SAMN00792034) | human gut metagenome | study: EMG produced TPA metagenomics assembly of the A metagenome-wide association study of gut microbiota in type 2... | reverse complement strand
GGCGGCGCAGGAAAAAGCCCTGCGGCAAGAGGCGTCAGCGGCCGAAACTGCGGCATCGTCCATCCGCAGCCAATGGGAAGAAGCTGCTCAGGCGCTGCAGCGCATAGAAGATACGTACCGCCGCCAGCGCGGCCAGGAAGACGCGCTGGCCCAGCGTATCCGCGTGCTGGAAAGCATGGAGCAGGAACATGAAGGCGCCGGCCGTCCGGCTAAAGCCGTTTTGGATGCCAAGACGGGCTGGAGAAGCCAGGTGTGCGGCCTCGTCGGAGAGCTGTGCCGCATACCGCCGGCCTACGCCGCAGCGCTGGACGTTGCCTTAGGCGCGGCGTCCCGGTACATCGTGACGGAAGACGAACAGACGGCAAAGGCCGCTATTGCCTATTTAAAAGACCGTCGTGCCGGCCGGACGACGTTTTTGCCCCTTGATACGGTGAAGGAACGCCGGCGGACCCGCGACGAAGAAGCGGCATCCCAAGAGCCGGGCATCGTCGGCTTTGCCAGCGATATTTTGACCTATGATGCGGCGTATGCAGGCATTTTTGCGTCGCTCCTGGGAAAGACCCTCGTCGCCGATTCGGTGGACGCAGGTTCCCGGACGGCGCGGAAATATGGATACCGTCTGCGCATCGTCTGCCTGGACGGCACGCAGTTCAACGCCGGCGGTTCTTTGACCGGCGGCAGCCTGAAGGGCAAGGAAGGCTCCCTGATCAGCCGGAGGGCCTTGCTGGAAGAATTAAAGGAACAGGCCGTCCAGCTTCGAGCGGCAAAGGAACAGACGGCTGCCCAGGGACGCGAGACGCGCTGCAAAGCAGAGGAGCTGAAACGAAGCCTTGATAAACAGGATGAGCAAAGCCGCACGCTGCAGGTAGAGCTGCAGAAGCGGCAGTGGCAAGCAGCGTCGGCCCGGCAGGAGGCAGAGAAGGCTCAGGAAGAGCTGCAGCGCCTCGACGGGCAGGCGGAGCAGCTGCAGCAGGTGCGGGCCGATATGCAGGCCGAGCTGGTGCGTCAGGAAGAGGCGTTGGCCATCCTGGAACAGACGCCGGCAGAAAATACGCAGGAATTGGAAGCGGCGCGGACGGCGGCTTTGCAGGAAGCGGAGGAATGCCGCAGAACCCTGACGGAGCGGCAGATTGCCGCGGCGACGCTGGAAGAACAGGTCCGCCAGACAGAAGAGCAGATGCGACGGCATGGCGAAGAAACGGCGCAGCACGGCCGCGACGGCGAAGGGCTGTCTGACCGGCGGCGCGAATGGCAGGCTCGTTTGACGGAAACGGAAACACTGCTGCAGGAATTGATTGAAAAGATTGCATTAAAAGAACGAGAAACGCAGCAAAAGGACGCTGAAAAAGAAGGATTTTACCGCGACAGGGAAGAAAACTTCCGGCAAAGCCAGGCGCTGGAGCAATCCCTGGCGGAGCTGCGGGAACGGGAACGGCTGTGCAGCGAACGCCTCAGCGCTGCCAACGTGCAGATGGAAAAATACAGCGGCGATATACGCCGCAACGAAGAACTTCTGGCTCTGCAGGGGCTGACGCGTCAGGAAGCGATGGAACGGCGCCGCGACGGCTCGCTGAAGGAGCTTCACGACCGCGTGGCTGATTTGAAACGGCGCATCGCCGAGTTAGGCCAGATCAACGGCAACGCTGAGGAAGAATACCGGGCGGCGCTGGCGCAGCAGGAATTTTATCAAAAGCAATGCGCCGATTTGCAGGAATCGCGGGCCAAGCTGGAGGATATCGTCGCTGAAATCGACGACGCCATGACGACCCAGTTCCGGCAGGCTCTCGGCGAGATTGGCGGTCATTTTCAGCAGATTTTCAGCCGCCTTTTCGGCGGCGGCCAGGCCAAGGCCGTGCTGACCGACGAAAAAGACGTCCTCAATGCCGGCATCGAGATCCTGATTCAGCCGCCGGGGAAAAAACAGCAGCAGCTGTCGCTGTTGTCCGGCGGCGAACGGGCTTTGACGGTTATCGCCTTGCTGCTGGCCTTTCTGGCCTATCATCCGGCTCCGTTCTGCCTTGTCGATGAAGTAGACGCGGCCCTGGATGAAGCCAATGTAGAGCGTATGGCCCGTTATTTGAAGAATTACAGCGGTGCGACGCAGTTCATCGTCATTACGCACCGCCGCAAGACGATGGAAGCGGCCAATACGCTGCAGGGCGTGACGATGGAGGAACGGGGCGTATCCCGGCTATTGACAGTTAAAGTAGATGAACTCTTAGAGAAAGGAACGTAATCATGGGCTTTTTTTCAAAATTGCGCAAAGGTCTGGAAAAGACAAAGAAATCATTTATTCAGAATATTGAAACGGTCGTCCGCGGCTACGCCAAAATCGACGACGAAATGTACGAGGATTTGGAAGCGGTCATGCTGACCAGCGATATCGGCGTTGAAACGACGGACTACCTGCTGGGGAAAATCAGAGAAGGCGTCAAATCGAAAGAAATTCGCGATGGAAACGACGTCGTTCCTTATTTGGAAAAATGCGTCGTCGAGCTGCTGGAAGAAAACGCCGAGCCCATGCCGGACCGAACGGGAATGACAGAGGTCATTTTTATCGTCGGCGTCAATGGCGTCGGCAAGACGACGACTATCGGCAAGCTGGCCAAATATTACACCCAGCAGGGGAAAAAGGTCATGCTGGCTGCCGGCGACACATTCCGCGCCGCTGCGTCGGAGCAGCTGACGATTTGGGCTGAACGGAACGACGTGCCTATCGTAAAGCATCAGGAAGGAGCCGACGCGGCGGCCGTCGTGTTCGATGCTACAGCTTCGGCTAAGGCCAGAGGCATCGACGTGCTCCTCGTCGATACGGCCGGACGGCTGCATACGAAATCCAACCTCATGGAAGAGCTGCGGAAGATGGCCCGCGTGGCCGGCCGCAACATCGACGGCGCGCCTCATGAAACGCTGCTGGTCCTCGACGCGACGACGGGACAGAATGCCGTCAGCCAGGCCAAGCTGTTCGGCGACGTCGTGCCTCTGACGGGCGTCGTGCTGACCAAGCTCGACGGCACGGCCAAGGGCGGCATTATCTTGTCTATCAAGCGGGAATTGGGCGTGCCCGTCCGCTGGGTCGGCGTCGGCGAAGGCGTCGATGACCTGCGGCCCTTCGACGCGGCCCAGTTTGCCGATGCGCTGTTCGATAAAAACGTAGCGCAGCGGGAACAGGAAGAAGACTAGGAGGAACAAGCTATGTATGTAGGTAATTTAAAGCAGTGGGAAAAAGAGATTCCGTACGTGCCGGCAGGATTAGCCCAGTGGATAGAAAAGCTGGCGTCGTACGATTTAGCTTCGCTGGAACCGGGCCGTCACGACCTGGGCGGCGGCAACTACATGAACGTCGACGTCGGCGAGACCCATCCGGCGGCGGAACGGACGATGGAGGCCCACCGCGATTACATTGACATCCAGACAGTTATCGCAGGCGAAGAAATCATCGGCTATCAGCCTATTCTCAACGCCGGCGCCGTCGTGGAAGACCGCTCGGCGTCCGATGCCTGGTTTTATAATCCCAGCCTTGACGATGATACGGTCATCCGTATGGTTCCGGGGACCTTCGCCGTCTTTACGCCTGCCGACGGCCATCGCTGTCTCTGCGCTCCCGACGGAACGGGGAAACCGATTAAAAAGGCCATCATGAAAATACGCATCGCGTCTTTGGGCAAGACATACTAACGGATGGCCGGCGGAAACTTAAAAAGAAATAAAAGTTTTCATCAGTAAGGTAATTTCTATTGACTAATAAGATAGAGTATATTAAACTATAAATTGGTACTGAGTTTTCATTTTTAGTTTACTATATGACATAGGATGTGTTGGAATGGCGGCAGATATTCGAGAAAAGATCATTGCCGAAGCGTTGCATGAAATCAACCGCCGCGGCGCGGATTTTCACATGGATGATTTGGCTCGAAACCTTCGCATCAGCAAGCGCACGCTGTACGAGCATTTTTCGTCGAAGCAGGAAATCATCGAGAAATCGATGCTTTCTTTGATCGACGACATACATGAACAGCATGTAGCCCTGCTGGCGAATACGGAGATGACGACGGAAGAAAAAATTATAAACTTTTTCAACGTAAAGACGCACTATATCTCCGTCCTTTCCGTTCGCAAGACGGACGAAATCCTGCGCAAGATGCCCGAGGTCTGCGCTGCGCTGGAAGAACGGCGCCGCATGGACTGGGAGCTGCTGGGCCAGTTGTTTGAACAAGCGCAGCAGGAAGATTCCTTTATAGAAGTCGATAAATTTCTTCTGATTCACATGCTGCACAGCGCTTCCGACGATATTTTGGAATACTTTGACGAGTCGGAGCATGAATATTCTTTTTCCGAATATATGGAAAAATGTATCCGCGTAATACTCTACGGGATCAAAAAGACAGGAGGCAAGTAACGAATGATACACAAACATAAGGTATTAACTCTGGGCGTGACGGTGCTGACTGTCGCGTCGCTATTAGCCGGATGCGGTTCCCAGCAGGCAGGGCAGAAGGCGCCTGTCGCCGTCAATACGTACAAGGTAACGGCGGAAGACACGCCCGTGCGGGCTGAATACAGCGGCACGGTCATCGCGACGGACAAGGTTCCCGTTCGGCCTAAGATTTCCGGCCGCGTCGTTGAAAAATACGTCGAAGGCGGACAGGAAGTCGTCGCCGGCCAGCCCTTGTTCCGCATTGACAGCCGCGAATACGACGCGGCCCTGCAGAACGCCAAGGCCAACCGGGCTCAGGCTGCGGCTAACCTGGCCAATCAGCAGCTCAACCTGCGCCGGTATCAGGAATTAGTTGCCCAGGACGCGATTTCTGTTCAGACCGTAACGGATCAGGAAGCGGCGACGCGGCAGCAGCAGGCTGTATTGGAAGCCAATGACGCCCTGGTTCAGGCTGCGCAGGATAATGTAGACGATACGATCGTATATGCTCCGTTCAGCGGCAAGCTCAACGTCGACGACGTTGCCGTCGGCACGTACGCTACGGCTGGCCAGACTGAGCTGGTTACGATTTCTACCTTAAATCCCGTATACGTAGAATTCTCCGTCAGCGAAGCAGAATACCTGCAGATGATGAAGAAAACTCCCGAAGATCCGGGCAGCTGGGGCGATCACCTGCAGCTGCGCCTGAGCGACGGCTCTATGTATGCCTATGAAGGCCACGTCACGCAGATCAACCACGGCATGGACGGCAACTCCGGCTCCATCATCATCAAGGCCGTATTTGAAAATCCGCAGAATCTGCTGATTCCGGGCTTATATGCTACGGTTGTTTCCGATACGCAGGTACAGCAGCATGCTATCATGGTTCCGCAGCGTGCCGTACAGCAGACCCTGGGCCGCTACTTCGTCTCGGTCATCGACAGCGAAGGCAAGGCACAGAATAAGCCTGTTACGCCGGGCCAGAAGGTCGGCAAGTTCTGGATTATCAATGAAGGCATCAGCGACGGCGATCTCATCATCGTCGACGGCTACCAGAAAGCTACGGGCGGCGCAACGCTCGATCAGCACCTGCTGACTAAAGCCGAAATTGAAAGCGGCTCCGATATAGCTGTGAAAACAGAAAGTAAATAGGGGGCGAGAGAGTGATATCAAAATTCTTTATTGACAGGCCGATCTTCGCCATCGTCATATCGCTGATCATATCGATTGCTGGTCTCTTGGCGATGATATCCCTGCCTGTCGCAAAATATCCGAACGTTACGCCTCCGCAGGTCAGCGTGTCCGCGACCTATACGGGTGCTAACGCCGAAGTTATCAGTGATACCGTCGCCAGCGTCATCGAACGCCAGATGATCGGCGTCGACGATATGGTAAACATGTCCAGCTCCAGTAACGACAGCGGCCGGTACTCCCTGACCGTCCAGTTTGAAACGGGCAGTAACGACGACATGGATACGGTTAACACGCAGAACCGCGTCAGCCAGGTTCAGGCGACATTGCCGCAGGAAGTCACGGCAACGGGCGTTACGGTTCAGAAATCGACGAGTTCTACGGCTATGGTTTTCGCCTTGTATTCCCCGAACGGCACCTATGACGCCACGTTTATGAAGAACTATGCAACGCAGTTCTTTATGGACGCCTTGAAATCCGTTTCCGGCGTCGGCAACGTCGAAGAATTCGGCTCTGACTACGCCATGCGTATCTGGATGGACCCGCTGAAGATGAATATCCTTCAGGTCACGCCGACGGATATTATTTCCGCTATTGAAGGTCAGAATATTCAGGCTGCCGTCGGCTCCATCGGTTCGCAGCCGACGACCAACAATCAGACGTACCAGTATACGATGCGCGCTGAAGGCCGTCTCCAGACTGCCGAACAATTCCGGGATGTCATCGTCCGCACCAATCCGGACGGAACGATGGTCCGCGTCGGCGATGTTGCCACGGTAGAATTGGGTGCAAAGGATTATAACGTGGAAGGCAACTTCAACGGCCAGCCTCAGGCCGGCTTCATGGTCAGCCTGACGTCGGACGCCAATGCTATGCAGACTGTAAGCGGCGCGCGGGAAGTATTGGAAGAAGCCAAAAAATCCTTCCCGTCCGACTTGGATTACCGTATTATTTACGACAGCACGAAGTTCGTATCGGCGTCTATCAACGAAGTTATCCACACCTTTGTGGAAGCGCTGCTCCTCGTAGCGGCTATCGTATACTTGTTCCTCCAGAGCGGCCGGTCGACGCTGATCCCGCTGATCGCCGTTCCTGTATCGCTGCTCGGGACCTTCGCCTGCTTTACGATTTTAGATTTCTCCATTAATACCCTGACCTTGTTCGCCATGGTTTTGGCTATCGGCCTTCTCGTCGACGATGCCATCGTCGTTATCGAAGCCGTCGAATATGAAATCAAGTACAACAACAAGGGGCCGAGGGAAGCGACGATCATCGCCATGCAGAACGTACAGAACCCGGTTATCGGTGTTGCCTGCGTATTGGCGTCCGTATTTATCCCCGTCGGCTTCCTGAGCGGCATGAGCGGTATTTTGTACCGGCAGTTCGCCTTTACGATTGCTATTTCCGTGGCCATTTCGGCCTTCGTCGCCCTGACGCTGACGCCGGCCATGTGCGCCTCTATCCTGAAGGTTCATAAACCGACGGAAAATCCGAAAGGCATCTTTAAATTCTTCCAGCAGTTCAATCGTGCTTTTGAACGCATGACGAACTGGTACGGTATTCGTTTGGTGTACCTGAACCGGCGCATCAAATGGAGCGTCGCCTTTCTCGTCATGATTTCCGGTATTTCCGGGTTCTTGTTCACGATCATTCCGACGGGCTTCGTACCATCAGAAGATAACGGCTTCGTCATCGTCAGTACGACGCTGCCGGAAGGCACGTCCCAGACGATTACCAAGCAGATTGCCGTTGATTTGGGCAACTGGATTGAACAGCAGCCCGGCGTAACGCAGTCCATGAATATCGTCGGCTACAACATGCTGGCCGGCGGCGCTAAGACGAACGGCGCGACGGCTTTCGTCGGCATGGAAGACTGGGATCAGCGTAAAGATCCGAGCATGTCCGTTGACGCGCTGGTAGGCAAGATCATGGCTCACGGTGCGCAGATTCCCCAGGCTTCGGTCGTCGCCATCAACCCGCCGCCTATTGACGGCATGGGCATTTCTGCCGGCTTTACGCTGCACATCGAAAACCGCGGCGGCCACACGACAGACGAATTGATGGAAACGGCCAATAAGTTCATCGCCGAAGCGGCGAAACGGCCGGAAATCGGCTCCGTCTATACGGCCTTTTCCAACGATACGCCGGGGTATTACCTCGACGTAGACCGCGACATGGTTGCCAGAGAAGGCGTATCCATGAGCTCTGTATACCAGACCTTGCAGTCTTTCTACGGCTCGTACCAGATCAACGACTTCACTATTTTCGGACGTAACTTTAAGGTCGTCATCCAGGCAGCTCCGCAGTTCCGCGAAACCGTCGACGGCAACAAGAACCTCTACGTCCGCAATTCCAATAACGAGCTCATTTCCGTGGCCAACTTCGTACGGCCCCGTCCGATTGGCTCGGCTTCTATTATCACTCGTTTCAACGACTATCCGGCCATTAAGATCATGGGCGCTCCGGCTGCCGGCCAGAGCTCCGGCGATGCGCTGAAAGCCCTGCAGGAAGTCGCCGCCGATACGCTCGGCGAAGGCTACACCTATGAATGGGCCGACATGAGCCGTGAAGAAGTCGAAGCCGGCAACAAGACGATTTACGTCTTCGGTCTGGCTATCCTCTTCGTATTCCTCGTATTGGCAGCCTTGTACGAAAGCTGGAAGGTACCGTTCGCCGTACTGTTCAGCGTGCCGGCCGGCTTGTTCGGCGCGACGCTGTTCACGTACATCTTCGACCAGACGAACAACATTTACTTCCAGATCGGTATTCTCGCCGTTATCGGTTTGGCGGCTAAAAACGCCATCCTGATTATCGAATACGCTAAAGTCCGTGTCGATGAACGCGGCATGGATCCCGTATCGGCGGCGATTGAAGCGGCGAAGATTCGTCTCCGTCCTATCGTCATGACGTCCCTGGCCTTCGTCGTAGGCTCTATCCCGTTGGCTCTTGCTACGGGCGCCGGCGCGGCATCCCGTGTCACCATGGGTATCGTCGTCGTCTTCGGTACGTCTATGGCGACGATTCTGGGCGTATTCCTCATTCCGATGCTGTTCATCCTCGTTGAAAAAATCGGCCATCAGCCGGTGAAGAAGAAACAGACCATCGGCAGATTAGGTGATATGTAAGAGTATTGTATCTGCAGCTTCCCTTTTGACTGGAAGGGCGATACTGGATTTACGTTTTTGGCTCAGCGGTGCTGCCTTGTGCAGCACCGTTGGCTGAAAGTGCAGAAAAGGAGTTCTCGTGGGTATGTTCCCGTGAGAACTCCTTTTCTGTATGCTCAATACGGTGTACGACAAAAAGCCGCATCGCTGCGATGCGGCTGTATGCGTCGTATATGCAGTTATCTGCCTTGCAGCAGTTTTTCTTTTAATTCCAAATAGCGCGTCGTATAATACGGCTTGAGCTGCGATTCCCGCAGGTCGTTGCCGAAGGAACGACGGCTGACGGATAAGATAGGCGGACATTGAATGCGCTTGGCGACGGCAAAGCCGGCGATGAGACGCCACCATTTTTCCAAATCGGCGATGAAAGACGCCGTGTCGGGAAAGAGGTCGCGTACCTTGACAGGGCAGCCGATATGTTCTTCCAGGTTGCCGTCGGCATACCATTGGAGAATCGATTCCGGCGTTGCCCGCTGCCACCGTTCGATGAAGGCGGCGAAGAGGTAATCGTGATAGGGGTACACGAGGGGGTCGCCCTGGCCTTTGGTGATGTCCTGATTGGAAGACAGCTCGGCGCTGGGGACGATGTCGATAGAGCCGCGGGGAATGACTTCCCGTTTGAACACTTCGTCGTTCAAGTACCGGGCCAGATCGTAGACCTGATGCTTCCACAAGTCGGCCGTCGCGGCCAAGAAGCCGGCGCTGTCGCCGTACAGCGTAGCGTAGCCGACAGACGATTCTGCCTTGTTGGCGTTGCAGGTGAAGACACCTCCGAAGGCGGCTGCCGCTGCGGCCAGAATACGGCTGGAACGGTCCCGGGCCTGGATGTTTTCTTCAATGAAGCTGGTCAGCTCCAGACGGCCTGCTTCGACGTCGTTTTTATATAATGCGGCGTCGCTGAATTGGCGGCGCGTCAATTCCAGGCTGTCCTGTACGGGAATGACCGTATACAGGCAGCCCAGGTTATCGGCTAACTCCTTAGCCAGGCCCTTGGTCATTTCCGAATTGTAGCAGCTGGGCATGTTGACTAAGAGGATGTGTTCCGGCGGAAGGACTGTGGCGTATAAGGCGGCGTTGACGGCCGAATCGATGCCGCCCGATACGCCGATGACGACGTGATCCAGGCCGAGGGATCCCATAAAGGATTTCAGGCCGTAATGCAGGCTGGCGTAGATGTCGGCCGTGTTGCCGTGCTGTTCGTTGACGTGGACCGGCGACGTGAAGACGTGGTTCTGTTCGTCGTATTCGACGATGGCCAGCTCTTCGCCGAAGGCGGCGCATTCGTAGTGAAGGCGGCCGTCCTTGTCGTAGGCGCTGCTGGAACCGTCGAAGGTGTAGACGTTTTTGCCGTTGTTCTGGATGCCCGTGCAGTTGACGTATACGGCGGGCTTGCCGATTTCGCCGATGGCCTTGCCGAACAGGCGGTGACGCCGTTCCGTCTTGCCCTGCGTAAAGGGAGAGCTGGAAATGTTGACGAACAGGTCGATGTCGTATGTATTGCCTAAGTACGACATGGGCTTGAAGGGATAGTTGTCGTCCCAGCTGTCTTCGCAGATGAGCGGGCCTACGCAGAGCTTCCGGCCGTCGGCGAAGGTAATGCGGACGGGCGACAAGAAATCTTCCGGGAAGGCGCGCCGTTCCTGGGCCACTTCCATGAGGGACGTAAAATAGCGGATGTCGCTGAACTCGCGGTAGTTGGGAAGGAGGGTCTTGATGTAAAACGGATAGGGCGACCGTTCCGGCGACAGGAGCTTGCCGTCGCTGGCGACGAACATGGCGTTGTATTTGCGGGTCCGGCCGTCTAAGTTGACACGGCCCGGTTCCTTGGCTACGTTGCCGTAGACGACGGTAATTCCTTCTGAAGCGGCCTGAATTTCTTCGCCGAAGCGGACGCAGTCGTCGATGAAGTCGGGCTGATCCCAGACGTCGCCGATAAAATAGCCCGGAATCGAAAGTTCCGGGAAGATAATCATGTCGCAGCCCTGCTGCTTAGCCTTGGAGATGGCTTTTTTCATGGCGGCGGTATTGAAGCGCGGGTCGCCGGCATGTATATCAAGCTGGGCGAGAGCAATTTTCAGCATAGATATGCCTCCCTGATAAATAATTTCATACCTATTATTATACTCCATAGGCGCCATTGTGAATAGAGAGGGCGGAAGATACGCCGCGTATGCCCGACAGGTCTAAGGCGACTGTGCAAAATCGCATAGCCTCATAGGGTGCGAAAAGGAGCGGCATGTAGTATAATTGTAGTGATATTACTTTCTGACTGAAGGAAAGAAGACTTACATGAACACTTTATTGACTATCTTAAATGCCAAATTCATCCATTCCTCCCTGGCGCTGCGCTGTTTATATACGGCGTGCCGCCGGCAGGGCGTGACGGTGGAGACGGCGGAATATACGATCAATCAGCATGCCTATGACATTCTGCGCCGCATTTCCAAGTTCGACGCCGATATCATCGGCTTTTCCTGTTATATATGGAATATCGAAATGACCTGCCATATCATTTCCCTCATCAAGCAGGTGCGGCCGCAGACGATCGTCTTTGTCGGCGGGCCGGAAGTGTCCTATACGGCAGAGGAGATATTGCGGGACCATCCCGACATTGATTACGTACTTCAAGGTGAGGGAGAAGATATGGTGCCGGCCTTTCTGCAGGCCTTAGCGCGAGGCGAAGACGGGACGGCTGTACCGGGCGTCATGGGACGAGTCGGAGGGCAGATTCAGGGCAGTGATGCCTATCAGGAAGTGGCCGAGCTGGACCGTCTGCCCTTTCCCTATGAGGGGCAGGATTTTTCCCTGCTCGACCATAAGATCATGTATTACGAAAGCTCCCGCGGCTGCCCGTTTCACTGCCAATACTGCCTGTCGGGCATGAACGACGCCGTCCGCTTCCGCTCCGTGCCCCTCGTGCTGCAGGAGCTGGAACAGTTCGTCGCAGCCGGCGTGCATCAGGTCAAATTCGTCGACAGGACCTTCAACTGCAATCCGGCCCACTACCGGCCGCTGCTGCGCTATATGATTGACGTGATCGAAGATATCAACTTCCATTTGGAAATCGAGCCGGGCCTGCTCATGGACGAAGACCTGGAGCTGCTGGCAGCGGCTCCTAAAGGGCGCATCCAGCTGGAGATGGGCATTCAGTCGACCCACGAGCCGACGCTGCAGGCTATTCGGCGGCACAACGACTGGCCGCGCATCGAGCATATTATGGAACGGCTCTTGGCATGCGGAAACATCCACCTGCATCTGGATTTGATTGTCGGTCTTCCTTATGAGGATTTCGGCCGCCTGCGCCAGTCGTTTAACGATATATACGCTCTCAGGCCCCACAAGCTGCAGATTGGTTTTTTGAAGCTCCTCAAGGGCTCGGGCATCCGCCGCGATTACGGCGGCGACTACCGCTATGACCCGCAGGGGCCTTACGAAGTGCTGGAAACGACGTGGCTGCCTTATGAACGGGTGCGGTACATGAAGGTCTTTGAGGACGTCTTTGAACGAACCTATAATTCGGGAAAATTTACCTGTCTTTTGTCCTATGTATCCCGAATCTACGCCCGGGATTATTTTGCTTTGTACGAAGGCCTGACCGACGAATGGCTGGCCCTGGGGTACGACGAACAGGCCCTGTCGGACGAGGGGCTCTGCCAGTTCTTGTGGCATTGCTGCCGGGACAGGCTGGGCCTGACGGAAGAACAGCAGGCCGTCGCGGCGGATTTGCTGGCCCTGGATATGCAGGTATGCTTCCAGTTCCGCTATCATGCCGGTTTTTTGGGCTGGCAGGAAGCACCCCGCGAAGAGACGGACGCCATGTTCCGCGACGAAGAATGGCTGCGCCGGTATGTGCCCGATTATGTCTTTACGAGCTGGCGCGACGTCAAAATGCGCTGCCGCATCTGGCCCGTCGGCAGGGATACGCTGGACGAGCTGCGGCGCTATACAGCCGTCCCCGAAGGGGGAGCCTATATTCTGGCAGAAAAACGAAAGGGCGGCGTGTCGTGGCAGATCGTGCCGCCTAAACACAGAGCAGAGGAATTATAAGATATGAATGAACGATATAATGTATATTCGACGTATTTAAAGGAACGGTACGGCGAAAAGGTATATAAACTGCCCATCAGCATTCCCGATACGTGCCCGAACCGCGACGGCACGCTGGGCACGCGGGGCTGCGCCTTCTGCGGCTCTATCGGCGCAGGGTATGAAAATCTGCCGGCCGACATGACTATACAGCGGCAGATAGAGGCCAACATCGCCCATATCCAGCCCAAATACAAGGCTAATAAATTCATCGCCTATTTCCAAAATTTCACCAATACCTATATTCGGCCCGACGTGTTCCGCCAATACCTCATCGAAGCCTGCCGGCCCGATATCGTCGGCATCGCCGTCGCGACGCGGCCGGACTGCGTCAATACGACGTATTTCGATATTATGGCGGAAATCAAAGAGACCTACGGCGTAGATATTCTCGTCGAGTTCGGCCTGCAGACGGTCAACTACAAGACGCTGCAGAAAATCAACAGGGGCCATACGGTGGCGGAATACATCGATGCCATGATGATGATACAGGCCTATCCCTTCCGCAACTGCACCCACGTCATACTGGACCTGCCCTGGGATACGATGGAAGACGTCGTCGAGACGGCCAAGATTATTTCCGCCCTGCCGACGCACGAAATCAAGCTCCATGCCCTGTACATCATCAAGAACACCGTTATGGCCGATTGGTACAAGGCCGGGGAGATACAGCTCGTTTCCGCCGAGGAATACGTAGATCGCGTCGTGACCTTTTTGGAATACACGCGGCCGGACATCGTGTTCCAGCGGCTCATCGGCCGGGCGCCGAAGGAAGCGACGGAATTTGCCAACTGGGGCATGGGCTGGTGGAAAATCCGCGATATGATCGACGCTGAGCTCGCGCGGCGCGACACCCGTCAAGGAGCGAAATGCACGTACCTTCACGGAAAAGCCGTGCGGAAATTTACAGATTACTAACAAAGGGGACATGACCATTGCCTATGGAAAAACGATTTATCTTTTCGGACTTGTCCGAGGCCAAAGCCGTGCTGGGCATGAAGGACGAATTTTTAAAGACCATACAGAAGGAATTTCCTGACTGCCGCATTGCCTCCCGCGGCGACGAAGTGATTATCGTCGGCGGCGAGCCCGGCGTCAGCCAGGTGGAGACGGTGCTGCGCACGCTGCGGTACCTGTACCGGGAAAATACATACATGACGACGCAGCACGTGCGCTACTCGTCGTCGCTGATCAAGCAGGGAAAGGAAGACCTGCTCCAGTCTATTTACGGCGACACGGTCAGCATTTCGGCCCGGGGACGGCTCATCAAGCCCAAGACGGCGGGACAGAAGCAGTACGTCGATTCCATACGGAAAAATCTCGTGACCTTCGGCATCGGCCCGGCCGGCACGGGCAAGACCTATTTGGCCGTAGCCTTGGCGTCGTATTATTTGAAGAACCGCGAAGTAGAGCGGATTATCCTGACTCGCCCGGCCGTAGAAGCCGGCGAAAAGCTGGGCTTTCTGCCCGGCGATTTGCAGGAGAAGATCGACCCGTACCTGCGGCCCCTTTACGACGCTTTGGCGGATATGTTCGGCTACGACCAGTTTCAGAAGATGGTGACCCGCAATATCATCGAGGTAGCGCCGCTGGCCTACATGCGCGGCCGGACGCTGGAGGAATCGTTTATCATCCTCGACGAAGCGCAGAATACGACGAAGGAGCAGATGAAGATGTTCCTGACCCGTATGGGCAATCATTCCCGCGTCGTCGTCAACGGCGACGTCACGCAGATAGACTTAGTAGACCGCAAGATGTCCGGCCTCATCGAAGCCCAGAAGGTCCTGCAGAACGTCCGCGGCCTGGGCATGGTGTACTTTACCGACGAAGACGTCGTCCGTCACGACATGGTCGGGCGGATCATACGGGCATATGAAGATTTCTATAAAAAAGAATAGAAAGGTGGACCAGTATGAATATCAACATCAACTACGAAGACCCGTCGTTCCAGAACGACACGTACGAACAGGTAATCGAGCAGGTATGCCAGGAAGCGGCACTCGTGTACGGCTTGGGGCCGAATGCGGAAATCAGCGTCCTCTTGTGCCACAACGAATACATCCACGAGCTGAACAAGCAGTACCGCCAGATTGACCGTCCTACAGACGTCCTGTCCTTTGCCCTGAACGAAGGGGAAGACGACGGCTACGACGGCCCCGACGCGGCCCTTTTGGGCGACATCGTCATTTCCCTGGAAAAGGTGCAGGAGCAGGCCGAAGAATACGGCCATTCCTTTGAACGGGAGCTGGCCTATTTAACGATTCACGGCATGCTGCACATCCTCGGCTACGACCACATGGAGCCTGACGACAAAGCGGAAATGCGCAAGGAAGAGGAATTTATCCTCCACCGCCTGGGCTACGTCCGTCAGGGAGAAGAGTTATAATGGACGGGGAAAGCGTACGCCTGCTCATCGAAGCGGCGAAAAATGCCCGGGAAAAGGCTTATGCGCCGTACTCCCGGTTTTACGTCGGCGCGGCGGCCCTGGGGGAGGACGGCGTTATATATGCGGGCTGCAACGTGGAGAACAGCTCTTACGGCTTGTCGTGCTGCGCCGAGCGGAACGCCATATTCCGCGGCGTTGCCGCCGGCTGCCGGAAGTTTGAGGCCGTTGCCATTGTCGGCAGCGCCGACGATACGATGCCCTGCGGCGCGTGCCGGCAGGTCATGGCTGAATTCGGCGTGTCTTATGTCGTCGCGACCCGCGCCGACGGCGCCTACCGGGTACTGGCCCTTGAGGATTTGCTGCCCTTTGCCTTTACACTACAGGAAGAAACGGAATAAGGAGTATATATGGAAGAAAAAACTACGTTTAAATCGGGATTCGTCGCCGTCGTAGGCCGCCCGAACGTCGGCAAGTCGACGCTTATCAACCGCATTATCAAGCAGAAGGTATCTATCGTGTCCGATAAGGCTCAGACGACGCGCAACCGCATTTTATGCATTCATACCGACGAAGACTGCCAGATCGTGTTTCTCGACACGCCGGGCATCCACAAGCCGAAGCACAAGCTGGGCCAGTTCATGGATGAAGCGGCTTACCAGTCCCTCAAGGACATCGACGCCGTGCTGTTTCTCATTTCGGGCAACGAAAAGAAGGGCCCCGGTGACATGTTCGTTCTTGACAAGGTCAAGGACGCCGGCGTTCCCGTATTCCTCATCATCAACAAGGTCGATTTGATGAGCAAGGAAGAGATTTTCCAAAAAATTACGGAATACAACGCCCTGTATCCCTTTGAACAGATTATCCCCATATCGGCGCTGAACGGCGACAACGTGGACGCTGTACTGGACGAGCTGAAAAAGATACTGCAGGAAGGGCCGAAGTATTTCCCCGACGACATGATTACAGACCAGCCTGAACGGCTTCTCGTCGCGGAAATCGTCCGGGAAAAGTTGTTCCGATGCACGCGCGACGAAGTGCCCCACGCCATCGCCGCCTACGTGGAAGAGATGAAGCCCCGCGGCAGGAACAAGGTGTACATCCGCCTGACGATTTACGTCGAACGGGATTCGCAGAAGCGCATCGTCATCGGCAAGAACGGCTCGGTCCTGAAGGAAGTAGGCGAACAGGCCCGCCGGGAAATCGAAAACCTGCTGGGGTCGTCCGTATTTTTGGATATTTGGGTTAAAGTAAAGCACGACTGGCGCAACAAGGCGTCGGCCCTCAGCGAGTTAGGCTATAAGAACGAATAGGAGAGATGACTTATTGAACCGCAACTATTGCTGGAATGTTTTGTGATTTACTGCGTATGCGTCCTTTGCAGCGCCGTCTGCGTTACGGGGAAGTTTGCCTTCGCTCAGCTGCGCCGCGAATACATCGAAGAATTGGTGGAAGACGGCGACGAGAGCGCCAAGCCCCTGCTCAAGCTGTACGATAACCCGACCTTGTTTTTAGGCACGGCCCAGCTGGGCATGGCCCTCTTCGGCCTTGTCGGCGGCGCGACGATCTATTTCGCCTTGTATAACGGATACGGCCAGTTTGTGCAGTACGCCGGCGAAGCGTGGATTGTCTGGGCGGCCTACGCCGTCGTCTGCGTCGTCCTGTGCGGCATCGCCTGGGTATTTGGCGAGCTCATTCCCAAATCCATCGGCCTGCAGCGGGCAGAACGGAGCCTGAAAACGATCCGGCCGCTGATACAGCCGTGGAGCCGGCTGCTTTACCCGCTCATCTGCCTGGGCAACTGGCTGGGCAAGGCCATTCTCCGCGGCCGCGATCTCGAGGTGACCAATGAAATCGACATGGCCCACTCGGAAGATGAAATCCGCATGCTCGTCACGGCCAGCCACAAGGAAGGGAAGATCGACCAGGTAGAAAGCGAGCTCATCGGCAACGTCTTTGATTTTGCCGACCGGCTGGCCCGGGAAATCATGATTCCCCGGCAGAACATCGTCTGCCTGTATTTGGAAGATACGATGAGCCAGCACATCGCGACGATACGCCAGTCCCGCCATACGCGGTACCCCTTGTGCGAAGAAGACAAGGACCATATTTTAGGGCTGATACACATCAAGGATTTGATGGATTTGTATATGCACAAGCAGACCAACCTCCGCCAAATCAAGCGGCCTATCCTGATGGTTCCGGAAATCATGCCGGCGTCCAAGCTCCTGCAGCTCATGCGGGCCCGGCGGACCTATCTGGCTATGGTTGTCGACGAATACGGCAGTACTGTCGGACTCATCGGGCTGGAAGATATTTTGGAAGAGCTGGTCGGCAATATCAAGAACGAGCACAGCATGGAAAAAGAAGAAATCCAGCCCCTGGCAAACGGCGCCTATGAGTTTGCCGGCACCGTATTGCTGGAGGACGTAGAAGAGCTGCTTCACATACCTGTCGAAGAAGACGTCGATACGGATACCATCGGCGGCTATGTGTTCAACGTGCTGGGCCACACGCCTGTCGTCAAGGAAGAAGCTATTATCGGGACCTATCGCTTTGTCGTATTGGAAATGCAGCGGTTCCGCATTGCCCGCCTCAAGGCCGTGCCCATACCGCCGGAAGAATTGCCGCCGCCAGAGGGGGAAGGGGAACATGACAAGGAGTAACCACGGCTTCCGTCCCGTCCGCCCGTACGACGGCCTCATCCTTCAAGTACAGAAGCGGGGAAAACAGCGCGTCCTGTCCGTCTTTACCCGTCAGGAAGGGCTGCTGCGGCTGTTTGTGTCCGAGCGGAGCCGCGGCCGCAGCGGCTCCGGGACTTTTATGCCCTTGGGGGAGATTACCTTTGATGCAGTCGAACAAGGCGACGTTCTATCCCTGAGGGAATACGAATGCCGGGGAAACGAGGCTATGATGAACCTGACGTGGGACCACTACGTGTATTCGCAGATCTTCGTCGAAATGGTTCTGCACCTCATGCCGTACCGGCAGGCTGACGGCGGCGTGTACGGTATGCTCCTGCGCTACAGCCGCCTGTTGTCGGCTAAAGACCCGCGGGTTCTGACGATTATTGCCGGCTGGCAGCTGGCCGGACTGGCCGGGTTTTATCCCGACGTCGATACGGTGCGCGTGTTTTCGTCTTTCTATGGCCAGGGAAGATATTACTTCGGCGACGAAGGGCTGGCGGAAATGCAGGAAGAGAAGTTGGCGCCGGAGATCCGGCAGCTTTGGAAGCGCCTGCTGCGATACCGATGGGAACGGGAGGAGACGCTGCGTTTCAGCGCCAAGGGCTTGGCAGCACTGGAATGGCTATTGTACAGCTACGTCGAGCAATGCAGTGAAAAAAAGCTGCAATCATTAGTATTGCTGGAGCGTCCGTAAGAACGGTGAGAAAGAATCAAATCTTTCGACGCCGTTCTTTTTGTTTTTCTTGTCTTTTAGTCGGCCTATGGTATAATAAGGCTATTATTTTTTATACGCCTATCATTACGAAAGATAAAGGAGGGCATATGGTTAAGAATATGACGGCAGGCAGCCCCATACGCCTGATCTTGTCTTTTACCGTTCCCCTGCTGATTGGGAACGTATTTCAGCAATTTTATAATATTGCCGACATCATCATCGTCGGACGGACCATCGGCGTCCATGCTCTGGCGGCAGTCGGCGCGTCGGGACCGTTGTTCATGGCTCTGCTGGGCCTGACCATCGGCTTGACGTCGGGATTTTCCGTCGTTACGGGGCAGCGGTTCGGAGCCAACGACGACGAAGGCGTGCGCCGTTCCGTCGCCATGTCGGCTATGCTGGCCGTCGGATTGACGGTCTTGCTGACGACGATTGCGGCTTGGCAGATGCCCCTGCTCATGGAGCTCATGAATATTTCTGACGAGCTCTATGACGATTCGTACAGTTATATCATCATCATTACGTACGGCATCGTCGCCATGATGATGTACAATCTCCTGGCCTGTATCTGCCGGGCCTTGGGCGACAGCCGTACGCCTCTGTATTTTCTCATCTTGTCGTCTGTCTTGAACGTCGTCCTGGCTCTGGTATTTATCATGCAGTTCGGCTGGGGCGTGCCCGGTTCGGCTATCGCCTTGGTCATCGCTCAGGGCGTGTCGGCTCTGCTGTGCTTCTTTTATATGCGCCGCCGCTTTCCCATGCTGCGACTGCGCCGCGGCGACTGGGCCTTCGACAGGGAATTTGCATGGCAGCATCTGCGCCTTGGCCTGCCCATGGCCATGCAGTTCATGATTATTTCCCTGGGGATTTTAGCCATCCAGTCGGTCTGCAATACCTTTGGCCCTGAAACCATTGCGGGCTTCGTATCGGCGACGCGGATTGAACAGCTGGCTCTGCAGCCTATGATTTCCTTCGGCATCGCCATGGCTGTCTACTCGGCGCAGAATTACGGCGCTCAGAAGTACGACCGCATCCGAAAGGGTGTCCGGCAGTGTTCCCTCGTGTCGCTGTGCTTCTGCTTGTTTGCTATTGGGGCCATGCTGTTTTACGGGCAGGAGCTGATTTCCGTCTTTACGACGGAGCACGACGACCTGCTCCTGCAGCAGGCCATGCTGTACCTGCACACGTCTGTGCCCTTTTATATTTTTCTGGGACAAATCTTTGTTTATCGCAACGCCCTGCAGGGCATGGGCATTTCCAGCGTGCCGCTTATCAGCAGCATCATCGAGCTGGTATTCCGCGGCCTGTCGGCCTTCGTCTTGGCCGGCATGTGGGGATTTTTCGGCATCTGCTGTGCCAGCCCGATCTGCTGGGTCGCAGCCTGCCTGTTTACGGCGGGAAGTTACTTCTACGTACAGCACACGATGCGGAAGATCAGAAGGTAGTTATGTATTCGTTTTATGAGGAGGAATGGATATGAGCAAGCTCGTCGTCGTCATTCAATGTCATTTGGTCATGAACCGCTGCAGCGGGTATCCCTGTATGGATGCCTTTTACAAGCGCGAAGGCGCTTTTGCGTCCTATGAAGAAGACGTCCGCTATATGCCTGTCACCTGCGGCGGCTGCTGCGGCGCCGAAGTAGCGGCCAAGCTGGAAAATCTGACGAAGCATTTAAAGCGCCGCGGCGAACGAAAAGAAGACGTCATCGTCCATTTCGCCTCGTGCGTCTGTTCCGACAACTACCACCGGCCGCCCTGTCCCCATTTGGATTACATGCGGCAAATCGCAGAGCGCAAAGGCTATTCCGTCGTCCTGGGCTCGTATATATCGAACGCGGCGACGAAAAAGCGGGAGGCTGGGATTTATAAAACGTTTTAATATAGATAGAGCAAAACAGAGCAGCATAGGGTGCATAGTAATGGCTGCTCTGTTTTTTTACAAATGCAATGTAATATAAATTTATTTAATTTAATAATGTTTAATTATGTAATTGACAAATGAAATTATATTTAATATAATTGTCTTAAATGAAATGTGTTTAAAATTACAATGCAAAGTCGCTTTAGTATAGGAGGACTGCATTTGCAGCACATTTACGGTTTAACAAAAAATAATTGATTACATTTTTTTACTGTATTTGTATGACAAGAAGGGAGATATGTGAATATGAAAATTGATCAAGTGTATACGCCGGCTATTTTGCTGAATTTGGATTATATGGAACATAATCTGAAGAAGTATGCCGACCTGGCCGCGGCGCACGGCAAGCAAATTTGGCCGATGATCAAGACGCATAAGAGCACGGAGCTGGCGTTATTGCAGCAGCAATACGGCTGCACGGGATTTTTGTGCGGTACGCTGGACGAAGCGGAAGCCTTGTGCGCAGCAGGTATCAAAAACATCATGTATGCTTATCCCGTGGCGACGAACGTGTCTATCGACCGGGTCATCGCCTTGTCGCAGAAGTGTAATTTCATCATCCGCATCGACGGGGAAGACGCGGCTGAGGCCATTCAGGAGCAGGCAGCTAAACAGGGTGTTCCCGTACAGTATACGATTATTGTAGACAGCGGCCTTCACCGGTTTGGCGTGGCTCCCGATAAGGTTGTTCCCTTGGCCGATGCATTGAAAGCCTGCGATCATTTGGTGTTTAAAGGGATTTCTACCCATCCGGGCCATGTATACGGCGCATGCAGTCATGACGACCTGGCCGGCTATTGCGAAGATGAAGCCTGCAGCATGGCGGCAGCGGCAGAAGCGCTGAAAAATGCAGGTTATACGGTGGATATCATTTCCAGCGGGTCTACGCCTACCTTTGCTCAAAATATTGCCGACGAGCATATCGCCATCTATCATCCGGGCAACTACATCTTCAACGATACGATTCAGTTGTCTACGCAGACGGCTTCGGAAGAAGAATGCGCGCTGTATGTACTGGCATCTGTCGTGGCTCATCCGTCGGAAGACCTGTTTATCTGCGACGCCGGCACGAAATGCCTGGGGCTCGATCAGGGCGCTCACGGCAATACGTCTATCGTAGGGTACGGCACGGTCAAGGGCCATCCGGAGTTATGGGTAGACGGACTGTCGGAAGAAGTCGGGAAGATTCACGTCAATGGAAAAACTGATTTGAAGGTCGGCGATAAGATCTGCATCATTCCGAATCACTCCTGCTCGACGGCGAACTTTACCAATTACTTCGTCGGCGTCCGCGGCGATGAAGTAGAACGGCTCGTCGAAGTGGATATCCGCAGCAATGCGACGAAAAAGAACGTAAAATAATTTTCCACAGGCAATATAAAAAGCCGGGAGTCCCATTTGGTTGGGTTCTCCCGGCTTTTGGCCGTTTGGATAGTTTATTCGAAGGAAGCGGCCAGCGACGCAAACTCGTCGGTATGAGTTCCATACCATTCGTCGAAGGACTGGCCCTTGGCCTTCAGCGTTTCGGCCAAGGCAGTCAGGAAGGCGGGGATGTTGTCTTCCGTAATGACGCCGATTTGCGTGCCGAAGCGTTCCTGCGTCGGCGTTGCGTAGGTACCGCCGGCAAAGACCGTAAAGGCCGGCTTCATATCGCCGTCCACTTTTTTAGCTGCGCCGCGCAGGCCGATGGCTCCGATCTGCTGGGCCGCGCACGACGAGGGGCAGCCGGAAATGTGCAGCTTGGGCAGGTACGACGTGTCGACGCCGCTGTCGCGCAGGGCTTTGACTGTGCGCAGCCACATGCCGTGGGAATCGCGCAGGCCTTGCTGGCAGATGGCCGCGCCGATGCAGCAGACCGATTTTTCAAAGGTATTTTTTGCCGTGTCCTCTTCGGTGATGGCGGCGAAGGCCATAGCTTCTTCCGCCGTCAGGTTGACGGCGTACAGCGATTCGTCCGTGTTCAGGCGGAGTTCTGCGTCTTCAACGTCTGATAGGAACTGCAGGGCCTTCTTGAATACGGTCATGTCCGGCGTGCCGCCGAGGGGATGGTATTCTACGTAGTAGAGGTTATCCTGCTTCTGGCTGTGGATGCGGGCGATGTTCGGCTTGGCCGAGGACGGCGCCTTCTTGGCTACGACGTATTCCTGGGGAATAAAGGAGAGGTCTTTTTCCTGCGATTTTTCCAGGAAGGTCTGGAAGGTCTTGCAGAATTCTTCGTCACCGAGATTGACCGGCATGAAGCGGGAACGGGCTCTGGCTCTGTTCTTATAGTCGCCGTGGGCCATGAACATTTGGGCGAAGGCGTCGATATAATACAAAATTTTTGTCGGCGCGACGTTTTCGCCTACTTTGACGCCCAGGCGGGGATTGGCGGCCCCCAGGCCGCCGGCAGCATAGACGTCGAAGGTACCGTTTTTCTTGGCTAAGAAGCCCAAATCCTTGAAGGTGGCGTGGCTTTCGTTGTCCGTGCCGTTGGAAAAGGCGATTTTATATTTCCGCGGCAGGTGCAGTTCCGGAATGATAGTGAGGACGTACGAGGCTGCTGCGTCGACGTAAGGGGATACGTCGAAGAATTCCTTCGGGTCTACGCCGCGAAGAGGACTGGCCGTGATGTTGCGGGGATTGTCGCCGCCGCCTCCGATACAGTAAATGCCGTGCTCCAGGCATTCCTTATATAAGGATAAAATAGATGGGCCGTCCATCTTGTGATACTGAATGGCCTGGGCTGTCGTGAAATGAGCCAGCTGTACGTGATACGTATCGATGGCCCGGGCTAAAAAGGCAATCTGATCCTTTGTGACGCGGCCGCCGGAGAACCGCATGCGCAGCATGCCGCTTTTGCCGCCCCGTTCGGCGTAGCTGCCGTATTTGCCGGAAATGCCCTTATATTGGCCTGCCGGAAGTTCCTGGCGGAAAAAAGCATGACAGGCGTCTTCAAATTCGGGATATCTGTCTTGAAAGGTCTTTTTTGTTTCTTCAGAGATGGTTATCATATATGCCCTTCTTTCTAAGAGATAACTAGTCATATCCACATAAACTCGATGCAGGTGATATGGGTACACCTATATTGTACCAGAAAATCATGTATAGAATAAGTAAAAAAATGTAAAAAGATGAGGCGGAGAGGGAACGATGAGAGGGGGGAAGGGCAGAATGTATTGTCATTTAGGGCCTGGTTTGATACAATGTATAATTGAATATAAATATGTATCAATAACTTAGTTGCAATTGGAGGGCTTATTACGTGTTTAATAAAATAATGCAGAGACTGCTCGGCAATAATACCGAACGCGAATTAAAGAAGATGTGGCCTATCGTCCATCATATTAACGACTTGGAACCGAAGCTTACGGCCTTGAGCGATTCTTCGCTGCAGGAGAAGACCTTTGAATTCAAGCGCCGCCTGGCCGAAGGGGAAACGCTGGACGATATTCTGCCTGAAGCATTTGCCGTCGTGCGCGAAGCGTCGCGCCGCGTCCTCGGCATGCGCCATTTTGACGTGCAGCTTTTGGGCGGCATTGTCCTGCACCGCGGCGACATTGCAGAAATGCGTACAGGCGAAGGCAAGACCCTCGTCGCGACGCTGCCCGTCTACTTAAACGCCCTGACCGGCAAAGGCGTCCACGTTGTCACGGTCAACGACTATTTGGCCACACGCGACAGCGAAGAAATGGGTCAGATTTATAAGTTCCTGGGATTGTCCGTCGGCCTTATCGTCCACGACCTGACGTATGAACAGCGCCGCCGCGCCTATAATTCCGATATTACGTACGGCACGAATAACGAATTCGGCTTCGACTACCTGCGCGACAACATGGTCATCAGCAAGGACCAGATGGTACAGCGTCCCCTGAACTACTGCATCGTCGACGAAGTGGACTCTATCCTCATCGACGAAGCCCGTACGCCGCTTATTATTTCCGGACCGGGAGAAAAATCGACGGACTTGTATTATACGCTGGCTCACATCGTCAAGACCTTTGAAAAAGAAGACTACACGATGGACGAAAAGCAAAAGACTATCGCGCCGACAGAAAGCGGCGTCGCCAAGGTCGAAAAGATGCTGGGCATTAAGAATATGTTCGACAACGACCACCTTGATTTGAACCACTTGGTCATTCAGGCCCTGCGGGCCCGCTTCATGATGCACCGCGATAAGGACTATGTCGTCAAAGACGGCGAAATCGTCATCGTCGACGAATTTACGGGCCGCCTCATGTTCGGCCGCCGCTACAGCGACGGGCTCCACCAGTCCATCGAAGCGAAGGAAAACGTCAAGGTACAGGGCGAAAGCAAGACCTTGGCGACCATTACCTTCCAGAACTACTTCCGCATGTACGATAAGCTGGCCGGCATGACCGGTACGGCTAAGACGGAAGAAGACGAATTCAATAAGATTTACAAGCTGGACGTCTACGTCATTCCGACGAACAAGCCGGCTATCCGCAAGGACCTGCCCGACGTCATCTACAAGACGAAGCACGCCAAATACCGGGCCGTCGTCCGTGAAGTCAAGAAGCGCCACGAAACGGGCCAGCCGATCCTCGTCGGCACGACGTCTATCAGCCAGTCGGAAATCATCAGCCAGCTCCTGAAAAAAGAAAATATCGTCCACAACGTGCTGAACGCCAAGTATCATGAAAAGGAAGCGGAAATCATCAAAGACGCCGGCCAGATGAACATGGTCACCATTGCGACCAACATGGCTGGCCGCGGCACGGACATCAAGCTCGGCAAGGGTGTAGCCGAGCTGGGCGGCCTGATGATCATTGGTACGGAACGGCACGAAAGCCGCCGCATCGACAACCAGCTCCGGGGCCGCGCAGGCCGTCAGGGCGACCCGGGCACGACGCAGTTCTTCCTGTCTCTGGAAGACGACCTCATGCGTATTTTCGGCTCGGAAAACATTTCTAAATTCATGGACAAGCTGGGCATGGACGAAGACGAACCGATTACCCATTCCATGATTACCCGCTCCATCGAAAAGGCTCAGAAGAAGGTCGAAAGCCACAACTTTGAAATCCGTAAGTACGTCCTTGAATACGACGACGTCATGAACCAGCAGCGCGAGGTCCTGTACGGGCAGCGCCGCAAGGTCCTCGTCGCCGAATCGCTGCGCGACACGATCCTCGGCATGGTCGATGATATTATTCTCGACGGCCTGGACCGGTACGCCGACGAAAAGCTCTATCCGGAAGAATGGGATTTTGCCGGCCTCCTGGCTCAGATGGAACAGTACTTCGTGCCCAAGGGAACTGTAACGGTAGAAGAACTGGAAAACCTCAGCCGCATCGAAGTGCAGGAAAAACTCAAAGACATTGCCGTCGCCTTGTACGACGAACGGGAAAAGGAAATCAGCGCTGAAACGATGCGCGAGCTGGAAAAAGCCATTATGCTCCGCGTCGTCGACAGCAAGTGGATGGATCATCTCGACGCCATGGACGCCTTGAAGGAAGGCATCAACCTGCGGGCGTACGGCCAGAAGAATCCTCTGGTCGAATACAAATTCGAAGCCTATGAAATGTTTGAAGAAATGATCGATTCCATCAAGCGGACGGTCATTACCTTCCTCTATCACATTCAGGTAACGTACAGCAAGCCCGTGCCCAAGGCGGAAGACCGGCTCCAGGGCGCGACGGAAGTACACGAAGAAAGCAAGCCCGTCAGCCGTGAGGATATCGAACGGGAAGAACAGAGAAAACAGCAGCAGGACTGAGGCTGCTATGCAGAAAAAGAGGGTAAAATCTCTGTAAAAACCGAGGCAGCTGTGATATAATCGGTAATTAATGTTGATATATGAAAGATGGTGATACTTGTGCTATTAGAAGAATTGCGTAAGCCTTTGGAAGATTTGCAGAATAGAATACAAGAAATCGGGGATTCACTTTAGCTTACCTCGAAAAGAAGAACGAATTATGAATCTGGATATGCAGATGAGCGATCCGGACTTTTGGAACGACCCGGAAAAGGCCAAGGCCATTTCTCAGGAAGCGACGCAGCTGAAAGCCGAAGTCGAAGGCCATAAAGAGCTGGTACAGCGGGTGCAGGATGCCTGCGACTACCTGGAGCTGGCCATGGATGAAGGCGATGCCGATTTGGCCGGCGAAATTGAAAAGCAGTATAAGGAACTGGTAAAGGACGTGGAAAAGCGGGAAATCCTCCTGCTTCTTTCCGATGAGTACGATACGTGCAACGCCATCGTTACCTTCCACGCCGGCGCCGGCGGCACCGAAGCCCAGGACTGGGCGCAGATGCTCATCCGCATGTACATGCGCTGGGCTGAACGCAACGGCTACCGCATCAACGTCATGGATATGCAGCCCGGTGACGAAGCGGGCATCAAGAGCGCGGCCTTTACGATTGAAGGCGAATACGCTTACGGGTATTTGAAGTCGGAAAAGGGTGTGCACCGCCTGGTCCGCATTTCCCCCTTTGACGCGGCGGCGCGCCGCCATACGTCCTTTACGGCCGTAGACGTCATGCCCGAGCTGCCTGACGACGTAGACGTAGAAATCAACATGGACGACGTCCGCGTCGACTATTTCCGCGCCTCCGGCGCCGGCGGCCAGCACGTCAACAAGACCAGCTCTGCCGTCCGCATGACCCATATGCCGACGGGCATCGTCGTTCAGTGCCAGAACGAACGGTCCCAGCTCCAGAACAAGGAAATGTGCTTGAAGTACCTGCGGGCCAAGCTCTTTGAACTGGAACGGGAAAAGCAGGAAAAGCTGAAAGCCGAAATCGGCGGCGTCCATCAGGCCATCGAATGGGGGAGCCAGATACGCTCGTACGTATTCCATCCCTACAACTTGGTCAAGGACCACCGCACGGGCGTGGAAACGGGCAATATCCAGGCCGTTATGGACGGCGATTTAGATATCTTCATCGAAGGCTATCTGCAGCAGGAAAAGGATAAGAAGATTTCAAGACAGCAGGATATATAAATGAAAAAGCTAATTACACTTTTGATCATCGCGGCGGCAGTTCTCGTCGGCGTCAACGCCTTCGGCCCGAAGACGGCGGAAGTGGCCCTTCATTACGCCTTGTCCCAGAAGATGGACCTCAAGCCGGAAGACGTGCGCGTCGAGGCCTCGCCGGGCATGAAGGTGCTCCTCGGCGAGCTCGACGCGGTCAGCGTCCACGGCAAGGCCTTCCGCGTCGGCGGCCTGATGTTCGACAGCTTTGACTGCGACCTGCAGGGCGTGAAATTCAGTCCGATGGACGCCTTGCTGGACCAGCAGATGACCCTGGCTTCCGCCGCGCACGGCGAAATGTCGGCGTCCGTGAGCAGCAATGAGCTGCGCAATTTTTTAGTGGAAAAGGTAGACGGCCTGAAGGACGTGTCGGTTGTCTTTCTGGGCGATACGATTGAAGTCAGCGGCTCGGCTAAGCTGGGCGGCCTGCTGAACGCCCGGGCGGTCATTCACGGCCGCTTCGGCATGGATGAGAAAAAGCTCATGTTCATTCCCGACGACGTCACCGTCGAGGGCTTCGGCATGAAATACCGCGCCCGCGGTCTGGGCAGCGCCGAAGTGTACGATTTCAGCGAATTTCCCCTGGGAATCGTACCGGACAGCGTGACGATGCACGGCGACGTGCTGACTATACACGGCCAGACGGCCGCTCATTAAGTAAGGTGGAAACATGGAAAAACAACATCGCTACAGCAACATGCTGATGATCGCCGCCGTGCTCATCGGCCTCCTTTGCTCCATATACATGTGCGTCCAGCGCTACGCCGTGGAAGAACGGACGACGACGATCGAGCAGGCTATGGATTACGATGCCGTCGTCAGCATGGTCCGCAACGACGGCTATGACGTTGATGAGGCGCTGGAAAAGTTCCGGCAGGCCGGCATTACGAGCTTTACCATATACGACACGACGCTGAACAAGCTGACCCAGCGGGGCGACATATCGCTCATTACGCGGCTGGGCTTCCAGCTGTATTATCCGCAGCTGCAGATCGGCGATTTGTCTTATGATTATTACGTCGTCGGCCAGCCTAAGGACAAGGAAGACCCGTACTTCGACGAAATTGCGGCAGACCTGAAGACCCGCCTCGGCGCGGACAGCGTCAGCGTCATTGCCAATTCCCAATACCGCATCTTAGGCCTGCGCGGCTCCATGCCGGCGTTGGGTGATACGAATCTGGGAATCTTGACGGCCGATGCAAAGGCCATTGCGGCCCGCGGGTTCCACGTCATCCTGCGGCCGACGAATTACAGCAACGTATCGAAAGAGCAGATTGATCAGTTTTTCCAGCGGGCCGCAGATATTCCCGACGTGTCGGGCATTATGTTCGTCGGCAAGGAAGTGCTGGGCTATACGCCGGACAAGGAACAGCGCAAGGCGATGCTGGCTGTGACGGCGGAGCATATGAAGGCCCAGGGCCTGCCCTTTTACATGATCGAAGCGGCTAACCAGCTGCAGTACGACCGTCAGGACGGCATGTACGATTTGGCTGATCTCCTCGATTACCAGACGGTGCGTATCTACGCCATGTCTAAGGAAGAACTGGAAAAGATTACGCCGGAAGAAGCGGCCATGCGTTTTTACATCAGCGATTTGGAGCGCAACGTCCGCGTCAATTTGTATCCCCTGTATAAAAAGCCTCTCCACGGCATGAATTTGACGGAGACGAATCTGTCCTATATTCAGGAAACGTCCTGGAAATTGAAAGACCGGGGCTATACGCTGGGCAAGGCCTCTATTATGGAAGGGTATTATCCCAACGCCCTGCTGCTGGCCGTGACGGCCGCGGCCGCGGCCTGCGGGTTTGTCTTCGTGCTGAACCTGTTCATTCCCTTATCGGAAAAGGTAAATTATATTCTCCTGGCGCTGGCAGTCGTCGGCGGAGCCGGGGGAACTGTGCTGTTTCATAGTGCCCTGTTCCTGCAGGTCATGGCTATCGGCTGCGCTGTCGCGTCGCCGACGGCGGCCATGCTCATCCTGCTGGATTGGTGGAAAAAGAAACCGATAGACGCGCCCCTGGGATACGGACGAGTCGTCCGCGACGGCGCCGTCGGCCTGACCTGCGCCGTGGCTATCGCCATGATCGGCGGCCTGTATATTGCGGCTATGCTCGGCAATATCCGCTTCTTTATGGAATTTGATTTTTACCGCGGCGTCAAGCTGACCTTCGTGCTGCCTATCCTGCTGGTAGCTGCAGGCTATTTGCTCCGCTTCCCCCTGTGGGGCCGGACGATCGCCTCGCCGCAGGATTTTGCGGCCTTTGCAAAGGACTTCCTCAATATCCCCATCAAAATGGGGACGCTCATCCTGTTGGGCATGCTGGCTATGGTGGCCTTCATTTTCGTCGGACGGAGCGGCCATACGGCAGGCGTTCCCGTACCCGATTTTGAAGTGGCTCTGCGCCGTTTTCTGGAAAACGCCATGTACGCCCGTCCGCGGGAAAAGGAATTTCTCGTCGGCCATCCGGCGTTTTTCCTCATGGTCGCCGCCATGTACCGCAAATGGCCTCAGATACTGCATTTCCTGTTAGTGCTGGCCGCGACGATAGGCGTCGGCTCCATGGTCGAAACGTTCGCCCACATCCGCACGCCCTTCCTCATGTCCTTTATCCGGGGCATCGACGGCTGGCTGCTGGGCTTGCCGTTAGGCGTCATCGGCGTCTGCGGCGTCGCCTTCCTCGAGTACATTACGAACTGGCTGGGAAAGCAGGTGAAGCCCCGTGAGTAAGGTCGTTATTTCCGGCTATTACGGATTTGCCAATGCCGGCGACGAGGCCATGCTGTCGGCTATTATCGGCTCCCTGAGGGACATCATGCCCCATGTGGAGATTACGGTCATTACGGGCAATTGCCGGATGACCCGGAAACATCACAACGTACATACAGTTCACCGCATGAACTTTTTAGCTATCGCAGCGGCTATTCGCCGCTGTGATATTCTTATTAGCGGCGGCGGCAGTCTGCTCCAGGACGTGACCAGTACGCGCAGTCTCTACTATTACCTGCTCATCATGCGCATCGCCTTGTTTTTCCATAAGCCTGTCATGCTTTATGCCCAGGGCATAGGGCCTGTGCGGGGTGAAAAGGCCCGGCAGGCCGTGCGGCAAGTGCTGCAGCAGGTGACGGTCATCGGCGTCCGCGACAGCGAATCGAAGCGGGAGCTGGCGTCGCTGGGCGTGACGGCTCCGCCGGTTCACGTCACGGCCGACGCCGTCCTTTCCATGCATCCCGTCGATAAAAAAATCGGGTTTTACTTGCTGAAAAAAGCCGGCGTTACAGGCATCCGGACCCGCGTCGGCATTGCCGTACGCGACTGGCAGGGGATGACGGGATATAAAGAAGAAATTGCCAAGGCCGCTGACGAGCTGCAGCGCCGTCTGGACGCCCGCATCATCTTTATTCCCATGCAGTATCCTGCCGACGTCAAGGCCGGCGAGGATATTGCCGCCATGATGGAGACGGAAGCCGTCGTCCTGCGGGAAGGCTATAATACGGTGGAATTCATGTCCCTCATCGGCTGCATGGACGCCGTCATCGCCAACCGCCTGCACGCCCTGGTGTTTGCCTCCCTCATGGAGGTGCCCGTGACGGCGATTTCCTACGATCCGAAGATAGACAGCTTTATCCAGCTCATTGGAGAGAAGCTCTGCGGTACTGTCGAGACAGTCTCTGCTGAGGACCTCGTCGCCGACGTGACGAAGAAGCTGGCTGCCGGAGGCATTGCGCCGGACGTAAAGGCGCGGCTCAATCACCTGCGCCGCCAGTCGCTGCGCAACGCTTATTTGGCCCTGCGGATTATCGAAGGAAAAGACAGCCTGCGGGCCCGTCTGAAGACCCGAAATACGGACGGCCGTTAGGGCCGCAGTTTGCATAGATACTTGGAAAGAGGTTTCCCATGATTGATTTCAAAGACGTATCAAAAGTATATGAAAATGGTTCCGTAGCCTTGAGCCATGTGTCGCTGCACATCGGCAAGGGCGAATTTGTATTTGTCGTCGGCGCCAGCGGCGCTGGCAAATCGACGTTTATCAAGATGCTGTCCCACGAAGAACTGCCCAGCCAGGGCTCGGTCTTCGTCGACGGGATAGAAGTCAATAAGCTGCCTAAGAGCCGCGTACCCTATCTGCGGCGTAAAATGGGGATCGTTTTCCAGGATTTCCGACTTCTGCCCAATAAGACGGCTGCGGAAAACGTGGCCTTCGCCATGGAAGTCATCGAATCGCCGCGCAAGGTCATTAAAGAGCGGGTGCGGACGGTCCTAGACTTGGTCGGCTTGCTGAGCAAGGCCGACGACCTGCCTCAGAATCTGAGCGGCGGCGAGCAGCAGCGCGTGGCTATCGCCCGGGCGATCGTAAACCGCCCTCTGCTGCTCATTGCTGACGAACCGACAGGCAACCTGGACCCGGATACATCCAAGGACATTATGGAAACGTTTAAAAAAATCAACCACATGGGCACGACGGTTCTCATGGTCACCCATGATAAGCAGATGGTCGACTTGATGAACAAGCGGGTTATCGAAATCGTCGACGGCAAAGTAGTCCGCGACGAACAGAAAGGGGGATACGGCGATGAAGATTAGAACGATGCGCTACTTCGTGTCCGAAGCGGTCAAGTCCTTTTGGCGCAACAGCTTCATGACTATCGCCTCCATTGCGACGGTCGCCTTGTCCTTTTTTATCTTAGGCGTATTTACGATTATCGTCGCCAATCTGGATCACTTTGCAGAAAATCTGGAGAGCCAGGTGCAGATCAGCATCTATTTAAAGGACGACTTGACGACGGACCAGGTCATGAGCGTCGGCCGCCGGCTGAAAGCCCTGCCTGACGTCAAGGAACTCAGCTTTACCAATAAAGATCAGGCCATGGAAAAGCTGAAGGAACGGATGAAGGATCAGCCGGGCATCCTGAACGCTCTGGAAGGGAAGAACCCCCTGCCCAGCTCGTACGAGCTGACCTTCACCAATCCGGAAGCCGTTAAAAAGACAGCGGCTATTGTCGCCGAATATCCGGAAGTCGAAAGCTCCCATTACGGCCAGGAAATCATCGAGCAGCTGTTTCAGATTACGGCCGTCGTCCGTTGGGGCGGCATCGCCTTGATCATCTTGCTGACCTTTGCGACGCTGTTCATCATTTCCAACACGATTCGACTGACCGTATTTGCACGCCGCAAGGAAATCGGCATCATGAAATACGTCGGCGCGACGAACTGGTTTATCCGCTGGCCCTTCCTGCTGGAAGGCCTGTTCCTGGGCTTTATCGGCGGCGTCATCGCTGACCTGGCTCTGCTGCAGTTTTATGAATTCATTACGGTGACGATCCACCGTTCCCTGGCGTTCCTGCCTATGGTCAGCATGTACCCCTTCATGTATCAAATGGGAGGCGTCCTCCTGCTCCTCAGCATGGTCATCGGGGCTATCGGCAGTACGATTTCATTGAAGCGGTATATGAAGGTGTAAGGTATGGTCACGTTTACGAAACAGAAAAAATACGTAGCCGCCATGGTCATATCGGCCTTGCTGAGCCCGTGCTTCGCGTCCTTTGCCGAAGACGAGGATTTGCAGAACCAGCTGGCCGACGTGCAGCAGCAGATGGCGGAACAGGAACAAAAGAAAAACGAAGCCGAAGCGGTTATCGGCAGCGTCTTTGAAAAGCTGCGGGTCATCCAGGAAAGCCTCGACGCCGCCGAGGCGGAATACAAATCGATTTCTGATCAACTGGCCCAGACGGAAGCCAAAATCAGGGATACGGAAGCCCGGCTGGCGGCCGAACAGGCTAAGCTGGACAAGCGTCTCGACGTGTTCAGCGTCCGCATCCGCGATATTTATATGCACGGCCAGCTCAATTATCTCGACGTTATTCTGGGAGCCAAGGATTTCAATGACTTTGCCAATCGCGTCGAACTGCTGCGCCGGGTCATCGCCGCTGACATGGAGCTGATTTCGTCTATTCGGGAACAGCGGGACATCATTCATCAGGCCCGGCAGGAACTGGAAGCAGAACGGCAGCATCAGGTACAGCTGAAGGCTGAAGCGGAACAGAAGAAGGCTGAAATCGAAGAACATAAGAAGGAACAGCAGGCTATTCTGTATCAGGCTGAAAACGATAAGGCCACGGCGGAAGCGGCTTACCGCGAATTGGAAGTGTCTTCGGCAGCCATCGGCGAAATGCTGCGCCAGCGAGCGGCTGAACGGGCCGCCGCGGCAGCTGCCGCAGCCCAGCAGTCGTCTGGCGGAGGCGGATACACGAGCTATCAGCCTGTCAGCGGGTCGGGCGCTATGATGTGGCCGGTCAACGGCGTCATTACGTCTCAGTACGGCTACCGCGTTCATCCTATTTTCGGCTCGACGATTTATCACAGCGGCATGGATATTGGCGTCGATTACGGTACGCCCGTTGCGGCGGCTGACAGCGGCTACGTCGTGGAAGCCGGCTGGATCAGCGGCTACGGCTACGCCGTCATCATCGACCACGGCAACGGCCTGTCGACCTTGTACGGTCATAACGAGTCCCTGGCCGTATCGGCCGGCCAGTCTGTCTCTAAGGGGCAGACCATCGCCTATGCCGGCTCGACGGGCAACTCGACGGGGCCGCACGTCCACTTTGAAGTGCGTTCCAATGGGGACCCTGTAGACCCCATGGCCTACTTATAAGGCGGCGCGCTGTTATGAAAGAGTCTATTAAGCGTTTTTTTCAGGAAGCCAAGCCCTTTTTCCAGTGGATTACGACGGTCGTCGCCTCGGTTCTTCTTTTGCTGGCCGCCTTGTCGTATGAGCTGACGGGCGACTATATGGGGATTTTTAAATTCTTCCGCACGATTGCCGTCGTAGAGGACCATTATGCCGGAGACATCGACAAGAAGGCTCTTCTCGACGGGGCCATGAAGGGCGTCGTAGACACGTTGGGCGACAAGCATTCGACGTATTTGACCGGCGATGAATTCAAGATGTTTACGGAGCAGATGACCGGCTCCTATGCTGGTATCGGCGTGTACATCAGCCAGGCCGACGAAGGCGTGTTCATTGCCGGCGTCATCGACGGCAGCCCGGCCAGCGAGGCGGGGCTGCAGCGGGGCGACGTCATCATGGCTATCGACGGCCAGCCGACGGCGGGGATGGAGCTGGAAGACGTATCCCTGTCCATTCGAGGCCCGGAAAATACGTCCGTCGTCCTGACGATCCGCCGCGACGGCGCCGACAGGGACATGACCTTGATACGCCGCAATATCCACATGCAGACGGCGGCCGGCGAGATGATCGAAGGGACGGATATCGGCTACATCCGCATCGCCTTGTTCAGCGAGGACACGGGCCGGGAATTTACCGAAGCCTATCAGTCCCTGCGGGCTCAGGGCATGAAAAAGATGATTCTCGACCTGCGCAATAATCCCGGCGGCCTGGTTGACCAGGCGGCGCTGGTGGCCAGCAACTTCGTGCCGAAGAACAGCGTCATCGTGTCCTATACGAGCAGCGACGGCCAGGAAGAGCAGTTCGTCGCCGACGGGACAGATGAGGTCATTCCCATCGTCGTGCTGGTCAATGAAAATTCGGCCAGCGCGTCGGAAATCGTTGCCGGCGACGTGCAGGACTTGCAGCTGGGGCCCATCGTCGGCGTCCGTACCTTCGGCAAGGGAACCGTCCAAGGCGTCTATCCCGTTACGAAGGACGACGCCGTCAAGGTTACCGTAGCCAAGTATCGGACGACGAAGGGGCGGGAAGTCGAAGGCAAGGGCATCGAGCCCGACGTCGTCGTGCCCCTGCAGCCGGACGATCCCGTCGACTATCAGCTGGAAAAAGGGCTGGAACTATTGCAGAAGCCGTGAACGAATTGAATTTCTTGCGCAAAATGACTTTACAGACGAGCCGTTTTGCTTTAAAATTTGAACAGTACCGTTTTAAGTGTATATAGCAGGACAGATAGACAGGAGACATGGTATATGTATGCTGTGTCTCTTTCTGTATATAGCGTCCTTTTCAGACTTTTCATATTCAATGAGGTGAATTATGTTTATCGATAGAGCCAGAATTTTTGTGCAGTCCGGAAAAGGCGGCGACGGCATGAGCAGCTTCCGCCGCGAAAAATTTGTCCCCAAGGGCGGTCCTGACGGCGGCGACGGCGGTCACGGCGGCAACGTCGTCCTCGTAGCCGACCGCAACGTCAACACCCTCGTCGACTTCCGCTTCCGCCGCCTGTTCAAGGCCAAGCCCGGCGGCAAGGGCCAGGGGGCGAACTGCTACGGCCGCAACGCCGAAGACCTGCTCATTACGGTTCCCTTGGGGACGATCGTAAAAGACGAAGAATCGGGCCAGATCATTGCCGACCTGAGTCATGACGGTCAGCAGGCTATCGTAGCCAAAGGCGGCCGCGGCGGCCGGGGCAACTGGCATTTCCGTTCCAGCTCCAACCGCACGCCGACCTTTGCCGAACGGGGCGAACCGGGAGAAGAGCGGTGGCTCCGCCTGGAATTGAAGGTATTGGCCGACATCGGCCTGTTGGGCTATCCCAGCGTTGGCAAGTCGAGCATCCTGCGCAAGGTATCGGCAGCCCAGCCAGAAGTGGCAGCCTATCACTTTACGACGCTCAACCCCATTCTCGGCGTCGTCGACTTGAGCGATCACCGCAGCTTTGTCATGGCCGACATTCCCGGCCTCATTGAAGGAGCCAGCGAAGGTGTAGGCCTGGGCCACGATTTCCTCCGCCACATCGAACGGACGAAGATACTGGTTCACGTCCTCGACGTGTCGGGCATGGAAGGCCGCGACCCCATCGAGGATTACGAAAAGATCAACGAAGAGCTGCGCAAATACAGCGAAAAGCTGTCGCGGAAAAAGCAGATCATCGCGGCGAATAAAATCGACATGCTCGGCGATTCGGACAATCTGGAACGGCTGAAAGCGTATATGGACGAACGGGGACAGGAAGTATACCCCATCTGCGCCATGACCGGAGAAGGGCTGGAAGTCCTCCTCGAACGGCTGTGGGATCTTCTGGAAACGTATGTCGAAGAGCCGGAGGAAATCGCCGAGGAAGTCGTCTACAAGGCTCAGGATAAGCCGGACTTCGAAGTCAAGCGGGCCGACGACGGAGCCTTCGTCATTACAGGGCCCCGTATTGAAAACCTCGTAGCCATGACGAACTTCGACGACGACCAGTCCCTGCGCCGTTTCCAGCGCATCTGGCGCTACATGGAGCTGGATAAGCTGCTGAAGGAAAAGGGCATTCACGATGGAAATACTGTCCGCATTTGCGAAATGGAATTTGAATATCACGAATAAAAGGAGCAACGAGAGTGAACAATAAAGATAAGAAGAAATTAAAAGCAATGGCCAGCCTCATGCCGTCGGTCGTGCAGATCGGCAAGGAAGGGCTGAGCGACGCCGTCATCGACAGCGCCAGAGCGGCTATTACGGCGCGGGAGCTCATCAAAGCCCACGTCCTGAACAACGCCAATCTGGACACGCGGGAAACGATGGAAGACCTGGCCGATATGCTGGGCGCCGAGCTGGTGCAGGTCATCGGCCACTACGGCGTATTGTTCAAGAAAAAAGACGAAAAATCGCACTTCGATTTTATTACGATGTAAGGTTGGGATAACATGGCCGGTAACCGGGAATTGCTGCAAAAGAAAAATCGCATTGTCGTCAAGGTAGGGTCGAGCACCCTGACCCACGAGACGGGAAAGCTCAACTACCACCGCATCGAGCGGCTGGCAATGGAAATCGCCGATTTGGCGAATCAGGGGAAGGAAATGGTCCTCGTGTCGTCAGGCGCCGTCAGCGCCGGCATGGGGCCGCTGGGGCTGTCGGCGCGGCCTAAGACGATCCGCGAAAAGCAGGCCGTCGCCGCCGTCGGGCAAGGCGTCCTCATGCACACCTATGAAAAGATGTTCCGCGAATACGGGCAGAACGTCGGCCAGGTACTGCTGACGCGCATGGACGCCCAGGACCGCAAGAAGTTCATGAATTCGCGCAACACCTTGCTGACAATGCTGCAGATGGGCGTCATCCCCATCATCAACGAAAACGACGTCGTAGCCATCGACGAGTTTAAAATCGGCGACAACGACACCTTGTCGGCTATGGTCAGCAATTTCATCGAAGCCGACTTGCTCATCATCCTCTCCGACGTGGACGGCCTGTATACGGCCAATCCGCAGACTCATCCCGAGGCCCGCATCATTCCCGTCGTGACGGAGGTAGACAAGCACGTCTACGACATTGCCGGCGGAGCCGGCTCGTCTATCGGCACGGGCGGCATGTACACGAAGATACAGGCCGCGTCCATCGCCACCTCGTCGGGCGTCGACATGGTCATCGCTTCGGGCAGTGAAGACGGCGTCCTGCGCCGCATTTGCCAGGGCGAGGATGTCGGCACCTGGTTTACGGCCAAGGATTCGAACCTGCATACGAAAAAGCGCTGGCTCCTGTCGGGAAGCAAAGCCCAAGGCAGCCTTATTGTAGACGGCGGCTGCCGCAACGCCCTCGTCGAACACGGCTCCAGCCTGCTGCCCGTAGGCATCGCTGCTGTAGAAGGAGAGTTTCACGAAGGAGATATTGTCAACGTCATGTACGAAGGCCTCGTCATTGCCAAGGGTATCGTCAACTACAACAGCGAAAGCGTCGAAGCCATTAAGCGTCATAAGACCGACGACATCGAAGGGATTCTCGGCCACGAAGGCGTATATGAAGAAGTTATTCACCGCGACAACCTCGTCGTCATGCAGTGAGGAGGGATTGCTATGGAATCAGAAGTATTAGTCAAAGCCAGAGCGGCTAAGGCAGGGGCCCAGGAGTTGGCCCTGGTTGGTACGGATACGAAAAACAAAGCATTGGCGTATTTAGCCGACGAGCTGGAACGGCAGTCGGCCCGGATTATCGAAGCGAATGGGCTCGATATTGCCGCGGCACGGAACAATGGCATGAGCGAAGCTATGCTGGATCGGCTGAAGCTGACAGAACAGCGGATTCACGATATGGCTGCCGGCGTGCGCCAGGTTATCGACCTTCCCGACCCGGTCGGCCGCTGTCTCGAAGAATGGGACCGGCCCAACGGGCTGCATATCTGCAAGGTGACGGTGCCCTTGGGCGTCATCGCCATCATTTACGAATCGCGGCCCAACGTCACCGTCGACGCCGCGGCCCTGTGCATCAAGTCGGGCAACGCCTGCGTCCTCCGCGGCGGCAGCGAGGCCATTCATTCCAACACGGCTTTGGTCGCCGTTATCAAGGAGGCTCTCAAAGCGGCGGGCCTCAATCCCGACGTCGTAGGGCTGCTGGAAAATACAGATCGGGCCTTGGTAAAGGAACTGCTGACCCTGCGTCAGTACATCGACCTGGCCATTCCCCGCGGCGGCGCCGGCCTCATCCGCATGGTCGTTGAAACGGCGACGGTTCCCTGCGTCGAAACGGGAAGCGGCGTCTGCCACGTCTACGTCGACAAGGACGCCGACCTGGACATGGCCGTCCGCATCATCGAAAACGCCAAAGTGTCTCGGCCGTCGACGTGCAACGCCATGGAAACGCTGCTGGTTCATGAAAGCGTACTGGCCCCGCTGATGAAAAAGCTCGTGCCGGTCATGAAGCAGGACTGCGTCGAAATGCGCGGCGACGACTTGGCGCGCAGCGTCGACAGCGCCGTCCTCGCCGCAGAAGAAGCCGATTGGGAAACGGAATACAACGCCCTCGTCATGTCTATCCGGACCGTATCGTCCCTGGACGAAGCGCTGGAGCACATCCGCCGTTACAGTACGCATCATTCCGAAGCCATCGTGACGGACAATCCGGAAACGGCTGAAGCCTTTCTGCGCAGCGTCGATTCGGCGGCAGTGTACGTCAACGCATCGACGCGGTTTACCGACGGCTTTGAATTCGGCTTCGGCGCGGAAATCGGCATCAGCACGCAGAAGCTGCACGTCCGCGGCCCCATGGGGCTGGAAGCCCTCGTATCTTATAAATACGTCGTCCGCGGTCAGGGCCAGATCCGGTAATGAAGCGCGTCGTGCAGGCCTATATGCGGACGCTGCGGCAGTACCTGTCAGCGCCGAAGACTCGCTATGAATACAAGCACTACGCCATCTGGCTGTTGTTATACGGCCTGACGCTGGCGCTGGTGTGGGGAGGAATTTATCTGTACCATGGAAATCACTAGGCTGGGGATCATGGGGGGAACTTTTAATCCCATTCATCTGGGACACCTGATGATTGCCGAAGAAGCGCGGCAGACCTTTCATCTCGACAGGGTGTTGTTCATCCCTTCGTACATAACGCCCAATAAAAATATAGACGGCGCGACGGCGGAACAGCGCCTGGCCATGACCAGGCTGGCGACGGCCGACAACCCCTATTTTGCCGTCAGCGATTTGGAAATACGCCGCAAGGGACGGTCGTACACCATCGATACGCTGCGGTTTTTAAAGAAATTTTACGGCCCGTCGTATATTTTGTATTTCATATCGGGAACCGATACGATACAGGATCTGCCGCAGTGGTACAAGCCGGAGGAAATCCTCTCGCTGTGCCAGTTTGTCGGCGCGACGCGGCCTGACGGCACGCAGTCCATCGGCCAGGTCGTCGAGCATTTCGGCGAGCTGGGAAAGCACATTTTAAAGCTGACCGTGCCGACTATGCAAATCTCTTCGACTGAACTGCGGCACCGTATACGCAGCGGACTGTCCGTCCGATACATGATGCCCAAAGTCGTTATAGAATATATCGAAAAACATGGAGTATATCAATGTACAGCGAAGAACTCAAGACAACCATTAAAGAACATTTAAAAGCGACGCTGAGCCCGCACCGGTACCAGCACGTACTGGGCGTAGCCCAGGCGGCGCGCCAGCTGGCTGAGCAGTACGGCTGCGACGTCGATCAGGCCGAGGTTGCCGGCCTGCTGCATGACGCGGCTAAGCAGATGGACCTGCCGGCCATGCAGAAGCTGGCCTGGCGAAGCTTCGGCAGTACCTTGCCCGATACAGTCGTTTCTATCGGCAGCCTGCTCCACGGCTACGCTGCCGTGACCATAGCCCGGGAGCAGTACGGCATCGACGACGCCGACCTTTTGGCGTCCCTGGCCCATCATACGACCGGGGCCGAGCATATGAGCCTCTTGGAAAAAATTATTTTTATGGCTGATTACATCGAGGTCAACCGCGATTTCGACGGCGTGGACAAGCTGCGCCGACTAGCTGCGGAAGACCTGGATAAAGCCGTGCTGGCCGGCTACGATTCGACCATATTCCATCTGCTGGAGCAGGGCAAGACGATTTACGTCGGCACGGTGACCAATCGGAACGCCCATATTTTGTCGATGAAGAAGGATCGGACCCATCATGGATAAGAAGAAATGGTTTCACCGTCCGAAAAAAAAGCATACTATGCCGGGCGAACGGGAGCGGCGCAAAAAGCTGCTGCACCTGCTGGCGGGCATCGTCGCCGTTGCGGCCGTCCTGTTCTTGTCCGTGACGGCGTGGCGGCACTACCAGACATCCCGGGCCGAGCAGTTTCAGAACCGCCTCGACGCTGTGCAGAACGGCGCGTCAGGTTCCTTTGAGCAGATCAGCCCCGATACGCCCCTGTACGTACTGGTCATCGGCCGCGACGGCAACACGCCGCAGCAGGTCAACTTCGTCGGCCTGGCGGCAGTCAATAAGGAAAAGAAGCATATCGACTTCATTATGCTGCCGGACAATACGAAGATTGAAGGCCGCAAGGAAAAGGGGATTCAGGAGCTCCAGGACGTGTATACCGAAGGCGGCCGGACCCTCGTTCAGGCCGTTGTTGAAGACATGTTTCACATTCCCGTTCCTTTTTATGTCGAATTTTCCGAAGATACTTTCGTGAAGATGATCGACATGAGCGGCGGCCTGCCCATGTATGTGGAAGAAAACATGTATCACGCCGACGAAACGGGCGCGACGGATATCAACCTGTTCCAAGGGTATCAGACCTTGACAGGGCAGGAAGCAGCGGGCTATATGCGCTACATCGACGAAGACGGTTACCTGTCGCGGACACAGCGGCAGGAACGGCTGGTCAAGCTGTTTTACGCCGACCGGCAGCAGCGCTTCGGCATTTCCAACATGCTGTTTTTATACCGCTTCTGGAACAACGTAGATTCGAATATTTCCGCAAAGGATATAGCAGCCCTGGCCTTCAGCTTCCGTCACGTGCCGGCTGAAGACATTCATTTTTATATTTTGCCCGGCGAAAATACCAACGACGGGGCGACAGGCGGCAAGACCCTGTGGAGCTACGACCCCGTAGAAGGGCAGAAGATCATCGGCGCGACGAACAACGCCATCGCGCCGGCGCCCGAACCGCCCAGCAACACGCCGTAAGGCAGAGTCAGAGAAGGAGAACACAGAATGCCAATTACCATAAAGACAACGAAAGAAGAAAGAGAACTGAAAAGCTATGAAATTGCGGCCCAGGCCGCCAGTGACAAAAAGAGCTGGAACATCGTCATCCTCGACATGGAACAGTCGTCCATGATGGCTGATTACTTCGTCATCTGCAGCGCCCGCAACAACAAGCAGGCCCAGAGCATTGCCGACAACATTGAAGAAGAAATGGAAAAGCATGGCTACGACGTGCGCCACGTCGAAGGCTACCGCGAAGGCAAGTGGATACTCATCGACGCCGGCGAAGTCGTGGCTCACGTATTTGTCGAACAGGACCGCAGCTACTATGATTTGGAAAACTTGTGGTGCGACGCCGAACGGATTCCGTTCGAAGGTGAGTAAGATGCAGGTACTGCAGGAAAACAGCATTGCCACGCTGGAAGTATTGCGCGCCAGCGACATGGGCGTATTTTTAAACGGCGGCACGGGCAATACGAACGACGACATACTGCTCCATAAAAATCAGCAGACCGAAGAAGTCAACATCGGCGACAAGGTTACGGTCTTCTTGTACCACGACCCGTCGGGCCGTCTGACGGCCAGCATGCGCCTGCCGAAAATCAAGGTCGGTCAGATCGGCTATGCGCCGGTCATCAACACGACGCGCTTCGGCGCCTTCGTCGACGTCGGTACGGAACGAGGCATTTTTATGCCCTTTGCAGAAATGAAGGGCCGCCCCAAGGAAGGGGAATACGTGTGGGTAAAGCTGTATGAAGACAAGTCCCATCGCCTGGCCGTATCTATGGAAGTAGAAGACGAAATGCGCCGGGCCTCCAGGGCGGCGACGGACGCCAAGGTCGGCGACTGGGTCGAAGGGGCGGTCTACAACATGACTGACCAGGGAGCATACCTTATGACGCGGGAACGGTGGATTGCCTTTCTGCACCGCAGCGAATTCAGCGGCCCCATCCTCATCGGCCAGATGGTCAAAGGGCGCATCACGTATTTGCGCGAAGATGGACGCATCAACATTTCCCTGCGCCAGACCAAGGAAAACGCTATCAGTCCGGACAGTGAAAAAATCCTGGCCTTCCTTAAGCAGCGGAAGGGAAAGATGCCCTACGGCGACAAGACGGCGCCGGCGGTCATCAAGACGAAATTTGGCTTGAGCAAGGCTGCATTCAAGCGGGCTCTGGGCCATCTCATGAAGGAACAGAAGATCTACCAGCAAGAAGGCTGGACGTACTTAAAAGAAGATACGGAAGAATAAGACGCGGCGCGGCGCTGAAACCGGACCCGGCAGAGGGAAGGCTTTCGACGCCGCCTTTGTTTTGGCCTGCGCGGCTGTCGGTGATTTTGACGAAAATATAGTGCGAAAATCGCCTTGGTGTGCTAAAATATGAAGATGATTACATAGTATATGAAAGGGTTTTGGCATGGCTTCGATTTTTTCTCCATTAACTAAAAATATAGGTATCGACTTGGGAACGTGCACGACCCAGGTCTACGTAGAAGGGCGGGGCGTCGTCTTTTCCGAGCCCTCCATCGTGGCGACGGACGAGCGGAACCGCAAGCTCGTAGCCATCGGCAACGGGGCGGAAAGCATGCTGTCGAAGTCGCCGGAAACGGTGAAAATCCATCGGCCCCTGCTAAACGGCGTCGTCGCCGACTACGGCGTGACGCGGACGATGCTGGGCTACATCCTCAGCAAATGCGTCCGCAGTGTCCAGCGCCTGCGCATCATGGTCGGCGTGCCGGCTGCGGCGTCCAACGTCGAAAAGCGGGCCGTCATGGAAGCCGTCTATCAGGCCGGAGCCAAGGAAGCCTATCTCGTTGACACGGCCGTTGCCGCGGCTATGGGCGTCAACATGCCCGTATACGATCCCGTAGGCAACATGGTCGTCAACATCGGCGGCGGCACGACGAATGTGGCTATCCTTTCCTTGGGCGGCATCGTCGTGTCCAAGTCCATTCACCTGGGCAGCCTCGATTTCAATGAAGCGATTAAAGATTACCTGCGCGGGCAATACGATATCGTCACCGACGACATGACCATTGAAGAGATGAAGATTACCAACGGCTCGGCTGTACTGCCTCTGGAAGACCGGGGCTATTACTTCACAGGCCGGGGCCTCGACGACGGACTGCAGAAGGAATGCGCCGTCCAGGCCAGCGAGCTCTATCAGGTCATCGGCAGGCCCCTCATGAAAATACTCGACTTGGTGCGGTCGGCCCTTCAGGAAACGCCGCCGGAGCTGTCGGCCGATATTATGGAGCACGGCGTCGTGCTGACTGGCGGCGGCGCCAAGCTCAAGGGCATGGAACAGCTCTTTTCTCAGGAACTGGGCGTTCCCGTCGTCCTGGCCGCCGAGCCGGAGCTGGCCGTCGTGCGGGGCATCGGTATCGCCGTGGCGGAACGGGAAAAGCTGGCCCCGGTCATTGAAGGAGCGCAGCGCATTTATAGGAGGAGATTTTAAAATTGTTTTCGTTAGGTAAAAAAAGCGTCGTCATCGTGCTGATTCTCTTTGTCCTCATCGCCGTCATCGGCTGGGCCTGGCGGCAGCGCGAATCGCTGCCCTTCGTAGCCAAGCCGCTGCAGATGGCTGCGGCTCCCTTTGAATACGGGGCGAGCCGTATCATGAATTCGTTGGCGTCGGCTTTTCACATCGTCGATATTAGTTTAAAAAACCGCATTGAATGGGAAGCGCTGGAACGGGAAAACGCCGAGCTCAAGAGCCGCACCGTCGACTACGACGAACTGGTGGCCGAAAACGACCGCCTGCGCCAGCTCCTCGACTTCCGCGCGTCCCACGGCCAATACCAGCTGGCTGCCGCAGTCGTCATTTCCCGCGATTACGGCACGTGGAGCAATACGATGATCATCGACGCCGGCACGAACGAAGGCGTAGCCAAGGACATGCCCGTCATTACGCCGAGCGGCGTCGTCGGCTTCATCAGCGAGGCCTATCCCCATTCGGCCCGCGTCCAGCTCCTGACGGACCCGCGCACCAGCATCGGCGCTATCGTACAGCGGCCGGAATCGCGCGTATCGTCCGTCGTCCGCGGCAACGGCAACGTGCCGTCAGAACCGCAGTTCGTCAACATCGCCAAAGACGCGGATATTCTGGAGGGCGATACCCTCGTCACGTCGGGCTTCGGCTCCATTTATCCCAAGGGATTGTATATTGGCACCATCGTGTCGATTCACCAGAACGACAACGATTTCGTCAAATACGCCGTCATTCGTCCCAGCGTCGATTTTTCCAAACTGGAAGAAGTATTCGTTATCTTGAAATCATCTGATACCGGTTCGTACGACAAGCCCGGCGTCGCGCCGAAGCTCGTTCCCCAGACGAACCGCGATAAAGTAGAAGGAATCAAAGGAGCGGCAGCCTTATGAAAAAGCTGAGTTGCCTCATGACGGCGTTTATCGTCTTCATCCTGCAAAGCTCCGTCCTGCCGTTTTTATGCGACGGCATTACCCAGCCGAACCTCGTGTTTCTCTTCGTCGTCCTTATGGCCCTTCATCACGGCCAGCGCGTCGGCGTCGTTACGGCCCTGATAGGCGGCATCTGCCAGGATGTGGTGATTGGCAATTTCTTGGGCGTCCACCTGCTGCCGTATCTCGTCATCGCCTTTGCCTGCAGCTACATAGGCCGCGGCATCGACAAGGACCAGTGGATTCTGACGGAGCTCGTCGTCCTGGGAGCGACGGAGTGCTGTCTGATTCTGACCTGCGCCGTCCTGTTTATTTCCGGCCAGTTCATCAACGGGGCGTCCTATTTGTTTGAATTCAGTATTCCCATGCTGGCATACCACGGCATACTGGCCCTGCCGGTAGACCGCGTCGTCTGGCGGCTGCGCCGCGACGAGTTGTACTACGGCCACATGGGATATCGTTGGTAGATGGAGGAACGCGCAGATGCTTGAAGCGTTAATGAAAAAAAAGAGCGATGACGGCCGCTTCCGGTATTTGTATTGGGTCATCATCGCTATCTTCGCCATACTGGTCTGCCGGCTGGCCTATTTGCAGCTCGTAGAAGGGGAGTATTATCACTCTCTGGCCGAAGGGAACCGGCTGCGGGCCGTCCCCATCGCGGCCATGCGCGGCGTCATGTACGACCGCAACGGCCAGATTCTCGTCGGCTCGCGGCCCAGCTTCATGGTGACCTACGTGCCGACAAAGGACGGCATGTCCGACGCGGAGCTGAGCGAATTGTCGCAGCTGCTGAATATCCCGGAAGCTAAGCTGCAGGAAAAAATAGAAAAAGTAAAGAGCTCCTATATCCCGACGGTCCTGGCCAACGACCTGACTCAGGATATTGTCACTAAAATTGAAGAACGGCGCAACGAGCTGCCGGGGATTTCCATCGACGTCCAGCCTATCCGCTACTATCCGTACAACGAAATGGCCGCTCAGATTTTCGGCTACGTCGGACAGATAGACGAGGACGACCAGAAGCGTCTCGAAGGACAGGAGGGCGTGTCCAATATCACCCAGATCGGCCGGGCTGGTCTGGAAGCGTACTACGACGACCTGCTCCGCGGCAAGGACGGCGGCCGGCAGGTCGAAGTCGACGCTACGGGCAGTCCGGTCAAGGAAATGGAACGAAAGAATCCCGTAGCCGGCCACAACATCCATTTGACTATCGACCTGAACCTGCAGCAGGCAGCAGAAAAGGCTATGGATGCCCAGATTGCCAACGGCATCGGCACGGCAGGCATTGCTATGGTTGCCTTAGACCCTAATACGGGAGCTGTGCTGGCTATGGCCAGCCGCCCGTCGTATAATCCGAACTGGTTTACCCGGGGGATTACGGAAGCCGAATGGTCTCAGATCAACGACAATCCCTATCATCCCATGGAAAACCGGGCCATCGCCGGCGAATATCCGCCGGGCTCGCCCTTTAAGATCATTACCGGCGCCGCCGCCCTGGAGCTGAAAAAGGTTACGCCTGACGAATTGATCTTCGACAGCGGCCGCCACTGGCTCGTAGACATGCGCAACGCCGGCGGCGAAGCCTTGGGCTGGATTAACTTTACTGAAGCCTTGTCCAAGTCGGACAACGTATATTTCTATGAAATGGGCCGGCGCGTCGGCATCGACAAGCTGGCGGAATACGCGGCCATGTTCGGCATGGGCAAGAAGACGGGCATCGACCTGCGCGGCGAGTCTTCAGGCCTCATTGCCAGCGAGAAATACAAGATGGATACCTTTGACGAAGACTGGTATCTGGGCGATACGTTCAACTCGGCTATCGGCCAGGGCTTCCAGCTCGTCACGCCCCTTCAGGCGGCCATGATCGTCAGTGAAGTGGCCAACGGCGGCATCCAGTACCGTCCCTTCTTGGTAAGCCGCATAGACAATCTCGACGGCACGCCTTACAAGATTTTTGCGCCGGAGCAAATCGGCACGCTGTCCATTTCCCGGTCGACCCTCGATTTGATACGCGAAGGCATGCGCAACGTTACGGAAGAGGGGACGGCGGGATATATCTTCGCCGATTTCCCCATCCAGGTCGCCGGCAAGACCGGCACGGCTGAAAACTACAGCGGTCAGGACCACGGCTGGTTCGTGGCTTACGCGCCCTTCGACCATCCGCGCATCGTCATCGCCGTTCTCGTCGAACAGGGCGGGTATGGTTCCAGCGCGTCTGCGCCGATTGTCAAAGAAATGCTGGAAGAATTTTTCCACGTCGGCAAGTACGCCGCCGGCGTGCCGAAGGACGAAGATAAGGACAAGAAGGCAAACGCCGACGGAGCGGCGGCTCAGGATGCCAAGCCGGCAGAATAGGAGCCGTAATTTCGTATTGCACAGAAAGGAGTCGTTCTCATGTCAACCATCATCGCTATCGCCTCAGGTAAGGGCGGCGTCGGCAAGACGCTGGTCACGGCCTCCCTGGCTATCGCCCTGCAGCGCCGCGGCCATTCCGTATTGGCCGTCGACGCCGATATGGGCCTGCGCAACTTAGACCTCATGTTTGGCATGCAGGACGATGTCCTGTACGATATCGGCGACGTCATCAAGGGACGCTGCCGTGCCGGCGAAGCCGTCATGACCGTCGCCGGAAGGCTGGACTTTTTAGCGGCCAGCCAGAAGCATACGTGGGAAAAAGTCGACGCGCCGACATATCATTATATCGTTGAAACCTTGTCTAAAGACTACGACTATACCCTCATCGACTGTCCTCCCGGACGAGGGCGGGCTTACAAGGATGCCACGGCTATTGCCGACCGCATTTTCTTCGTCGTCGAGCCGACATGGTCGTCTATGCGCGACGCTGCCCGGGTCATGCAGTTTTGCAATAAGCGCAAGCGCTTCAATTACGACGTGCTGTTCAATAATTTTTACAGCGGCGTGCCCGGCTACGTGCCGGTGCAGGATATGCTGCAGATGTTAAATCCCGAAACCGTCGCCGGCATTCTGCCTCACGACCCGGCGGTACACCGGGCTGCCCACGAGGGCTGCCTCCTGCACGCGGCGGAGACTCCCTTTATGAAGGCCCTGGCTCAGACAGCGGCCTACGTCGAAGGGGGAGCGGCTCCGGACATCGGCAGCCTGACGGCCCTGCTGCCGACGGCGGAAGGAGCCGGCGCAGAGGAAAAAGAAAGCTTGCCCGTTGCTGACGAGGAAGAAAAAGAATCTCTCGGCTGCATGAAGGCCCTGGCCGTAGCGGAGCTGCAGAAAGCGGCGGCTATTCTGAACGGCACGGCGGCCGGGCCTGAAGAAGAACCAGAAGAAGACGGGGCAGACGAGGAGATGCCTCGCCGGCCCAGGGGCCTGTCTCTGCGGCGGCGGCGCGACCAGTCTGCAGCTTGGCGACATTATCGCCGATAGGAGTTTCCGTATATGTTGAAAAGAGAATGGAAAAATTTAGATAAAGTGCTGCTCGTCATAAGCTTCCTCATCATAGGTGTCAGCTTATGCATTATCGGCAGCGCCACGCACATTAACAAAGGAATCATCAATTATGATTTCGTCATCCGCCAGGGCATAGGGTTTATCATCAATTTAGCCCTGGTCCTGTTTTTCTGCCACTACGATTACACGCGGCTCAAACGATTTGCCAAGCCGCTGTATGCCATTAACCTGCTCATGCTGCTGGCCGTCATGTTTGTCGGCACGTCGGCCTTAGGGGCCCAGCGGTGGATTCAGGTCGGGCCGATTACGGTGCAGCCGTCGGAATTTGCCAAGATCATCATGATTGTCTGCACGGCGGCCCTGCTGTCGGAACGGGTCGGACAGCTCAATACGTTCCGAAGCGTGCTGCCCGTCGGCTTATTTATCGGCATTCCCTTCCTGCTCGTATTGAAGCAGCCCGACTTGGGGACGAGCCTCGTCTTTTTGGCCATCGGCCTGGGAATGGTATTTGTATCGCGCATCAAGCTGTCCCTGCTGCGCAATATCGCCGCCGTCGGCGTCGTCCTGGCGCCTATTGGCTGGCATTTCCTGAAGGATTACCAGAAGGCCCGCATTACCGTATTTTTGGACCCTAACGCCGACCCCTTCGGCGCGGGCTATCATATCATCCAGTCTAAAATTGCCATCGGCTCGGGCATGCTTTTCGGCAAGGGCCTGTTTCAGGGCTCCCAGAGCCAGCTGAACTTCCTGCCGGAAAACCATACGGACTTCATCTTTTCCGTCATCGGCGAAGAGCTGGGCTTTTTAGGCTGCATATTTCTGCTGTTTTTGTATTTCGTGCTCATTTACCGCGGTCTCATGATTGCCAAGGAGTGCAAGGAACCCTTCGGCATGCTTTTGGCTACAGGCGTCATTTCCATGTGGACGTTCCAGATTCTGGTCAACGTCGGCATGACCTGCGGCATCATGCCGGTTACGGGGATTCCGCTGCCCTTTATGAGCTACGGCGTCAGCGCCTTGACAACCAATATGGTAGGCCTGGGTATTTTGCTCAGCGTGTACATGCATCAGCAGACTATGATTTTTTAGCGATTAGGAGGAAATCCAGTGTCCCGTACTGTTTCGATAGATCCGATTTTGCTCAGCAAGGTCAGCAAGCCGGCCCGCTACGTCGGTGGCGAATGGAACAGCGTCGTCAAGAACCACGACGACGTAAAGCTGACCGTTGCCTATTGTTTTCCCGATGTGTACGAAGTGGCCATGAGCCATTTAGGCCTGCGCATTCTCTACGCCCTGCTCAACGAGCGGGACGACGTGGCGGCCGAGCGCGTCTACGCGCCGTGGCCCGACATGGAAGAGGTCATGCGCCAGAAGGGCTATCCGCTCTTTTCCTTGGAAACGAAGACGCCCGTCGTCGATTTCGACATGGTCGGCTTCACCCTCCAGTATGAAATGAGCTTTACCAATATCCTGAATATGCTCGATTTAGCCGGTATTCCCCTCTATTCCAAGGACAGGGGAGAGGACATGCCCCTTATCGCCGCCGGCGGCCCCTGCGCTTACAATGCCGAGCCGCTGGCCGATTACATCGACGTCTTCTTCCTCGGCGAATCGGAAGAGTCGACGCAGCTGACGGCCGATACGATTATCGCCTGGAAAGCGCAGGGCAAGCCCGGCGGCAAGAAGGGGCTGCTGAGGCAGCTGGCCCAGCAGCAGGGAAACTACGTGCCGGCCTTTTATGACGTCCAGTATGACGAGCAGGGGAATTTCCTGGGGCTCGTGCCGACGGAGCCGGAAGCGAAGGAACACATTGAAAAATGCGTCGTCGCCGACATGGAGCATGCCTTTTTCCCGACGAAGCCCCTCGTGCCGAATATCGACATCGTCCACAACCGGGCCGTCCTCGAATTGTTCCGCGGCTGCAGCCGCGGCTGCCGGTTCTGCCAGGCCGGCATGCTGTACCGTCCCGTCCGGGAAAAGTCGCCGCAGCGCCTCGTACAGCTGGCAAAGGAAATCATCGCCAATTCGGGCTACGATGAAATCTCCCTCATGAGCCTCAGCTCGGCCGATTATTCCTGTCTTCCTGAGCTGGTCGACATGCTGCTGGAAGAATTTAAGGATCAGAAGGTCAGCGTCAGCCTGCCGTCGTTGCGCGTTGACAGCTTTTCCGTCGATATTGCCAAGAAGGTTCAGCAGGTCCGCAAGAGCGGCCTGACCTTCGCGCCCGAAGCGGGGACGCAGCGCCTCCGCGACGTCATCAATAAGGGCGTGACGGAAGAAAATCTCCTGAAGGCCTGCGAAAACGCCTTTCAAAACGGCTGGTCCACAGTTAAACTATATTTCATGATGGGCTTGCCGACAGAAACAGACGAAGATTTGGCCGGTATTGCCGACCTGGCCTATAAGGTGCTGAACCTGTACCGCACGGTGACGAAGAAGAACAACGGCAAGGTCACCGTGTCCGTATCGAGCTTCGTGCCCAAATCCCACACGGCCTTCCAGTGGTTCGGCCAGCTTCCCGTTGAAGAAATTCAGCGCAAGCAGGCCTATTTGAAGAGCCTGATCCGGGACAAGCACATTTCGTACCACTATCACGACGCCAAGACGGGGTATTTGGAAGCGACCTTTGCCCGCGGCGACCGCCGCATGGGCCGGGTTCTCTATGAAGCGTGGAAGCTGGGCTGCAAATTCGACGGCTGGACGGAGCTGTTTGACTACGACAAGTGGATGGAAGCCTTTGACAGAGCAGGCGTCGATCCCGATTACTTCGCCGCCCGCCAGCGCGATGTGAACGAGCCCCTGCCGTGGGACCACCTGAGCAACGGCGCGTCCAAGGCCTTCCTCCGGCGGGAATGGCAGAAGGCCATAGGCGGCGAGCTGACTCACGACTGCCGTCATCTGAGCTGTACGGGATGCGGCGTATGCCCGAATTTAGGCGTAGAAATTATCGACAGAAAGGAAGGTGCCGGCCGTGGAAAGACTGCGTTTAGCTGTTAAAAAGGACGGGGCTCTGCAATTTTTGTCCCACCTGGATTTTGCCCGGGCCGTCCGCTACGTTATCATCCGGGCCCGCCTGCCCATTGCCTATTCCGAAGGCTTTAATCCCCACATGAAGCTGAGCTTTGCTTCGGCTCTCGGCGTCGGCGTAACGGCCGACGAAGAATATCTGGATATGGAGCTGTGCGAGCGCCTGCCTGTAGAAGACGTCGTCGAGCAGATGAACGCTCAGTCGCCGGACGGCTTTGTCGTCCTGGGCGGCAAATACGTCGATGCCAGAGCACCTAAGCTCATGGCAATGGCCAATTACGCCGTGTATTGCCTGACCGGTCCCATACAGGCCGGATACGGCGACGATGCCCTGCAGCAGGCTCTGCAGGCCTTCAACGATGCCTCCGACGTCATGTACGAAAAGGTATCTCCTAAGGATGCACGCAAGGTCCGCCTCATCAACGTGAAGCATCACGTCGTCGAACCTCTTTCCGGAAAGACTGACGGCAAAACGCTGACCCTGTGCATCGGCATCCTGCAGACTGATGAAGGAGCTATCAAACCCCAGCAGGTATGGGAGGTGCTGGGCAAGCAGTTCGGCATCCCCTTGGACGCGGATATGATGCTGGCCCGCCGCATCGGCATATACCACCGCCGGGGCCGCAAAAACCAGTCCCTCTTTGAAACGATATAACCTCATGAAAAAAAGCGTCCTGCCGGCAGCTCCGATATGCTGCGGCAAGGCGCTTTTTGCTTTTGCATGTATAAGTATGTCAGTTGCAGTTTATTTTGCCTGAAGAATGTCGTGCAGTTCGGCGACGGACAGTCTGTCTTCCGTTTCTTCCGGCGCGGCGTAGAGGATCGGCGACGAGAAGGTGTTTCCGTTTTTGAGGGCTTCTTTTCCGTACGAGCCTCTCGTTTCGATGATGAACTGCGTGTCTTCATGGACGGCTTCACAGCTGTGCAGGCATTCCATGATTTCTGCCAGCTCTTCGTCCGACTGGGGAGAGCAGATGATATGGTAGGCGAAAATATCTTCCGATACGACGGAGAACAGCTTGTCGGCAAAATCCGATTCTGAGAAGGGGCCGTCGCAGCGGATGGTGAGAATAGGCATGATGTCGGCTTCGGTCGCTTCGTCGGCCAGCTCGTCGATCTTGTCTATATCCAGCGTCGATTCGATTTCCACGGCGTCGATGAGGCCCGTGCGGATGGCGAAAAACAAGATATCGTAGTAGTCGTCCTGTGTCTGGTAATACTCCGGCAGCTCGGCCATGGGACAGGAGAAGACGACCCGCTGGTCGCGGAGCGGACTGGTGATGAGGAGCAGGGCATTGCCGATTTGAGAGAAATTGCTGACGCCGTTAAAGGTTGCGGCATTGAATTCGATGACGTCGGTCGGATATTCCGACAAGGCGCGGACGGCGTCGCTGAGCTCTTCGATCGTTTCGCCGCGCAGGGTGAGGCAAAGCTGCGGATGGGACTCGCGCAGGTGCAGGCCCGGTAATTGAGACATGACGATAACCTCCTTTTAAATGGCGGGATATACAAAAAGCAGCCTTTACGGCTGCTTCATAGGTGGTGCGCCTAGTAGGATTCGAACCTACGCACCCGGTTCCGGAGACCGGTGCTCTATCCCCTGAGCTATAGGCGCATGTATGGCTCTCGGCGAATACTTTACTAGTCTATCACGTTTTGCCGGAAAATACAAGAGACAGATTTGTTTTTTGCAGAAACTGTCATTTTTACGGTAGAACCCCTAATATATCAGCAATAGTAAAAGGTTTAACTTAATAATTTTTTGTAAAATTTAAGAAATTCCCTTGCCAAGATGTTTTTCTTGTGATAACATACACATCAACAAGTCAAAATAAAAATGCGTTGAAGAGAAATAGTAGGTTCCAGAAAGTTTGCAGAGAGCTGCTGGCCGGTGAGAAGCAGCAACGGAATGGAAGTGAACTCGTCTCTAAGCAGCTCGCTGAAATGACAGTAGGTGGAGCCGGGGCCTGGCCGTTAACAAACAGGAGGGTATCGACGATATGTCCGTACCTATAGAGAGCATGCCTTTGGGCATGAATGAGAGTGGTAACGCGTAAGGATATCTTTCGTCTCTTAACGAGGCGGAAGATTTTTTTTATTTTGATTATGTTATATTTGCCGTATGTATTTCATGATCAAGGAGAGATGGAAGTATGAGAAACGTAGAACATTACAAAAAAGGGTATTACATGCCCCCTGTCGTCGATATGTCGTGGGCATATAAGGATTGCCCCGACAAGGCCCCCGTGTGGTGCAGCGTCGATTTGCGCGACGGCAACCAGGCCCTCATCATTCCTATGAGCCTTGATGAAAAAATCGAATTTTACAAGACCCTCGTAGCCATGGGCTTTAAGGAAATCGAAGTAGGCTTCCCGGCAGCGTCGGAAACGGAATACGAATTCCTGCGCTACCTCGTCGAACACGACATGATTCCTGATGACGTGACCGTCCAGGTACTGACACAGGCTCGCGAGCACATCATCCGCAAGACCTTCGAGGCCCTGCAGGGCGTCAAGAACGCCATCGTCCACGTCTACAACTCGACGTCCTTCGCCCAGCGGCAGCAGGTCTTCCGCATGTCCAAGGAAGAAATCAAGCAGATTGCCGTCGACGGCGCAAAATTGCTTCAGCGCCTGACAGACGAAGCCGGGGCCGACTACCGTTTTGAATATTCGCCGGAAAGCTTTACCGGTACCGAGCCGGAATACGCCTTGGAAGTGTGCAACGCCGTTCTGGACGTATGGAAGCCCACGGCCGACCGCAAGGCCATCATCAACCTGCCGTCGACGGTGCAGATGTCCATGCCGCACGTCTTCGCCGCCCAGATCGCCTACATGTCGCAGAACCTGAAATACCGCGACAACGTCGTCTTGTCTGTCCATCCGCATAACGACCGCGGCACGGGCGTCGCCGACGCGGAAATGGCCCTCCTGGCCGGGGCGGACCGCGTCGAAGGGACGCTGTTCGGCAACGGAGAGCGGACGGGCAACGTCGATATCGTCACCGTAGCTATGAATATGTTCGCCTTGGGCGTCGACCCGCAGCTTGATTTTTCCAACATGCCCAAGCTCGTCGACACGTACGAACGGGTGACGCGCATGTACGTCCATCCCAGACAGCCCTACGCAGGCCAGCTGGTCTTCGCCGCCTTCTCCGGCTCCCATCAGGACGCCATCGCCAAGGGGATGCATTTCCGCGAAGAACGAAACGAGCAGTACTGGACCTGTCCGTACCTGTATATCGATCCCCACGACGTGGGCCGTACCTACGATTCCGACGTCATCCGCATCAACAGCCAGTCCGGCAAGGGCGGCGTAGGCTTCATCATGGAGCAGAATTACGGCATTGACATGCCTAAGAAGATGCGCGAAGATTTCAGCTATTTCGTCAAGAACGTATCGGATCACAAGCATCAGGAGCTCAAGCCGGCTGAAATCTACGACGTATTCGAGCAGCATTACTTGAACGCAGGCTGGCCTCTGAAGGTAGAAAACTTCTTCGTCCAGAAATTCGGCGGCCAGTGGATCGGCAAGATTTTAGTCAAGGCCGACGAAGAGGAGGTCATCCTGGAAGGGCGGGGCAACGGCCAGCTTAACGCTATCAGCAACGCCATCTGCGAGGCCTACGGCATCGAAATCGACAACCTCGTGTACAGCGAACACGACTTGGACCGCGGCTCCGACTCGCGCGGCATCGCCTACTTCGGCCTGACGGACAAGCAGGGCCGCACGACATGGGGCGCCGGCGTCGATACGGATACGATGACCGCTTCGATTTTCGCCTTCATCACGGCTATCAACCGCATGGAAGGCATGGCCCAGCGCGTCCGCTTCCGCCATCTGTCGTCCGACCCGGCGGCAGTCAGCGAATTCAAGGCCATTGCAGGACAACACTAAACCGACAACGCATGGGTGCGCCGGCGACGGCGCGCCCAATATATTGATATCAGAGGAGGAATAGACTCACATGGGAATGACGATGACGCAGAAGATACTGGCAAAGCACGCCGGCCTTCCTTCTGTCAAAGCAGGAGATTTAATTACATGCAAGTTAGATATGGTATTGGCCAATGATATTACGGCTCCGCCGGCCATCGCCGAATTCAATAAAATCGGCCGGCCTGTTTTCGACAAGGATAAAATCGCATTGGTGCCGGACCACTTCACGCCAAACAAGGATATTAAATCGGCAGGCCTGGCGAAAATCGTCCGCGATTTTGCCAGAGAACACGAAATTACCCATTACTTTGAAGTCGGCCGCGTCGGCATCGAGCACGTCCTCTTGCCCGAGCAGGGCATCGTAGGGCCGGGCATGCTGACCATCGGCGCCGACTCCCATACCTGTACGTACGGCGCTCTGGGCGGCTTTGCTACCGGCGTCGGCTCGACCGATTTAGGCGTGGCCATGGCGACGGGCGAAGCGTGGTTTAAGGTACCTGAAGCTATCAACGTCCATCTGACGGGCCAAAAGCCCGACGACATTACGGGCAAGGACGTTATGCTGACTCTCATCGGCATGATCGGCGTCGACGGCGCCTTGTACAAATCGCTGGAATTTACCGGCGAAGGCGTGGCGGCCCTCACCATGACCGACCGCCTGACCATTGCCAATATGGCTATTGAAGCCGGCGCGAAGAACGGCATGTTCCCAGTCGATGAACAGACCATAGCCTACGAAAAAGGCCGCGTTGACTACGAATACGACGTCGTCACAGCTGATGAAGACGCCGAATACTGCCGGACTGTCGACATCAACCTGTCTGAACTGAAGCCTGTCGTAGCCTTCCCTCATCTTCCGGGCAATACGAAGGTCGTCGGCACCTTCGGCGACATCGCCATCGATCAGGTCGTCATCGGCTCCTGCACAAACGGTCGTCTGGAAGATTTGGAAATCGCCGCGTCGATCCTGAAGGGACGAACGGTTCATCCCCGCGTCCGCTGCATCGTCATCCCCGGCAGCCAGCAGGTCTACATGGACGCCATGAAGGCCGGTTATATCGAAACCTTCATTACGGCGGGCTGTGCCGTGTCTACGCCGACATGCGGTCCCTGCCTGGGCGGCTACATGGGTATCCTCACTGCCGGCGAAAGGTGCGTGTCCACGACGAACCGCAATTTCCGCGGCCGCATGGGCCACGTCGACAGCGAGGTTTATCTGGCAGGGCCGCAGGTTGCCGCTGCCAGTGCAATTCTCGGCAAGATAGCCGCACCGAAGGAGGTTCAGTAACATGAGTTTAGAAGGAAAGGTTTGGCGCTACGGCGACAATATAGATACGGACGTCATCATCCCGGCCCGCTATTTGAACAGCTTTGACCCGAAGGAATTGGCGTCGCACTGCATGGTGGACATTGACGAATCCTTTGCAGGAAACGTCAAGGAAGGGGATATCATGGTCGGCGGCCATAACTTCGGCTGCGGCTCGTCGCGGGAGCATGCGCCCATCGCCATTAAGGCTTCCGGCGTGCCCGTCGTCATCGCCGCCAGCTTCGCCCGCATTTTTTACCGCAATGCCATCAACGTCGGCCTGCCCGTGCTGGAAATCGGCGACGACGTGGAAAAAATCAAGGCCGGCGACGTATTATCTGTCGACTTGTCCACGGGGAAAATCGTCGATAAGACGACGGGCGACGTCTTCCAGGCGCCGCCTCTGCCGGGCTTCATCCAGGATATCGCCAAGGCGGGCGGATTAATCAACTATGTGAAGGAGTATAAATAAGTATGTCTAAGCATATCGTAGTCATTCCCGGCGACGGGATAGGCAAGGAAATTACCGACGCAGCCGTCACGGTGCTGCAGAAAATAGACGACAAATTTCATATCGGCCTGACCTTTGAGACGAAGGACGCCGGCGGCACGGCCTATGACGCATACGGTACGCCCTTGCCTGACGATACGGTCGAAGCGGCGAAGAAGGCCGACGCCGTCCTCTTCGGAGCCGTCGGCGGCGACCAGTGGGACAACGTTGAGCCGTCCCTCCGTCCCGAACGGGCCGTCCTGGGCCTGCGCAAGGCCTTGGGATTGTATGTCAACCTCCGTCCCGTCAAGGTATCGCCCGTATTGGCCGAGTATTCGCCCTTGAAGCCGGACATCGTTACCGGCACGGACATCGTCATCGTTCGCGAGCTTATCGGCGGCATTTACTTCGGCGACAAATGTGAATCGGAAATCCATAACGGCGTCGAACGGGCCTGGGATTTGGAAAACTACAGCGTGCCCGAAGTACAGCGCATTACGCGCTTCGCCATGGAAGCGGCGCGGAAACGGCGCGGCAAGGTCACGTCCGTTGATAAATCCAACGTCCTGGCTACGTCCCGTCTGTGGCGGCGCACCGTCATAGACGTAGCCAAGGACTATCCCGAAATAGCCCTGAACCATTATTATGTTGACAACTGCGCTATGCAGCTGGCCCTGAACCCGACGCAGTTCGATGTCATCGTCACAGGCAACCTCTTCGGCGATATTCTGAGCGATGAAGCAGCCGTATTGGGCGGCTCCATCGGCATGATGCCCTCGGCTTCCGTTGGCGAGCTCACCAGCCTGTACGAACCCATTCACGGCTCGGCGCCGGATATTGCTGGTCAGGGCATTGCCAATCCCTGTGCTACCATCCTGTCGGCAGCCATGCTCCTGCGTTATTCCTTAGATGAAGACGCCGCTGCCGATGTTATCGAAGCAGCCGTCGACAAAGCCCTCGCCGATGGCTGGCGTACAGCCGACCTGTATAAAGAGGGCTTCAAAAAAGCAGATACCCATACGATGACCGACGTCGTATGTCAGTATATCTGATATATCATCCCCAGTAGACAAAAGGGAAACGACCTGTTCGCAGGCGTTTCCCTTTTGTTCTATATACCTTTATATGGGCTTTTTAAAACCACTGGTCGTGCTGCTGGCAGGCCTGAATGACGGCTTGCAGGGGCGGCGTGATGAATTTGTCCTTGTGACGGACGACTTTGAAGATGCGCTTGAAGGCGACGCGGTCTACCGGCAGGAGGGCGAGGCGCCCGGCGGCGATGTCTTCGTCTACGAGGCGGCGCGACAGGATGGTAGCGCCCAGGCCGGCCATGACGACCTTTTTCAGGGCTTCCGTATTGTTGAACGAGCCGGCAATGTGCACGGCGGCGTGGTGCTGCTCCATGGTCTGGAGAAAGAGGTCCCGCGTGCCGCTTCCTTCCTCGCGCAGGTACATGGTCAAGCTGCACAGCTCTTGTACCGAAAGGGAGGTGCGCTGGGCCAGGGGACAGGACGGCGGCGCGACGACGACCAGCTCGTCGACCATGAAGGGCGAAGACAACAAATAGGGCGATGAAATGTCCCCTTCGACCAGGGCCAGGTCGATGTCGTCGCGCAGGAGCATGTGTTCCAGCTCGCTTGTATTGTGGATTTCCGACAAGATTTCCTGTGCAGGGTGACGGCTCTTTAACTGCTGGAGCAGCTCGACGAGGAATACCTCGCCGATGGTCACGCTGGCGCCGATGCGGACGGGAGCCGTGCGGCTGAAGGAGTGGAGGGCCTGTTCGGCCTGGGCTGTCAGCGACAAGATTTGCCGTCCATAGGCCAGCAGGCTCTGTCCGGCCGGCGTGATGTGCAGCCGCCGTCCCAGCCGCTCGAAGAGGCAGACCTCGTAAGCATCTTCCAGCTCCTTGATAGTTTGGCTGACTGAGGGCTGAGTCATGTGCAGCCGCTTGGCCGCGCCGGTCATGCTGTTTTCCTCGCAGACGGCGAGAAAGACGGATAGATGGCGCAGCGTCATAGAAATATCCATAATGAATCACCTATTAAAACGATAAAATAATACAATTTTACATATACATAATACCATGATACACTTCTTTCATGACGTTTTCAAATACGATATGAAGGAAGTGTATCTGCATGAATGTATGGAAAGGCTTGGCCTTTACCCTCGTGTTTGCTGTTCCGGCCTATTTTCTGGGCCAGTATTTCCCCATCATCGGTGGGCCCGTATTCGGGATTCTGCTGGGGATGGTCTTCGCCTCTGTCCGGCGGCCTGCTGTGCTGGAAGAGGGTATTGCCTATACGGGCAAGAAGGTGCTCCAGTATTCGATTATTTTGCTCGGCTTTGAAATGAACTTATACCATGTGCTGGATACGGGAGCAAAATCGGTGTCGGTAATGGTATGCACCTTGGCAACGGCCTTTCTCGTAGCCATCGTCGTCGGCAAGCTTCTCCACCTGGAATTTAAGACGACGACCCTCATCGGCGCCGGCACGGCCATCTGCGGCGGTTCGGCTATCGCCGCCGTAGCGCCGGTCATCGAAGCCAAGGAAAAAGACGTGGCCTTTTCCATTTCGACGATTTTCCTGTTCAACATCGCTGCCGTCTTTATCTTTCCCTTTTTGGGCCACCTCATGGGCATGAGCGACGCCGGCTTCGGCATGTGGGCCGGCACGGCCATCAACGACACGTCGTCCGTCGTCGCCGCCGGCTATTCCTACAGCGACGCCGCCGGCAGCCTGGCGACCATTACGAAGCTGACCCGGGCTCTCATGATCGTGCCGGTCTGCCTGGTCATGGCGGTCATCGTGGCCCGCCGCAAACGCGGCGACGCTCAGGGCAGCACGTTCAGCCTGAAAAAAGTATTCCCGTACTTTATCGCCTGGTTCGTCGTCGCCTCCGTCGTCAATACGACAGGCGTCCTGCCGGCCGACGTATCCCATTTCCTGGGCCAGCTGGGGAAATTCATGATTATCGCTGCCATGACGGCCATCGGCCTGCGCACCAACCTGCGCTCCTTAGTCCGAAACGGTATCCGGCCGATATTGCTGGGCCTGGTCTGTTGGTTCAGCGTGTCGGCCGTCAGCCTTATCGTGCAGTACATGACGGGCCTGATATAGTGCGGCCTCATCGGCAAACACGTCTCATATATGCTCTTTCTCTGCGGAATACAGCCTATGGAGAAGGAGCATATTTTGCTGCTTCCGGCGTCTGCCTGGGAAAACGGGCGGCTGCACTGCAGACCGTATTTCTATATAGGTATACTGCGATTTTGGCATAGGTAATGCATTGCCAAGGCGTACAGTTGTTTGGTATACTACAAATAGAAGGAGGCGAGGCCGTGAAGCGGATCAAGAACTGGGAAGAACTGACTATACAGGATAATTTCTTATTTCAAAAGGTTATGCGCAATAAGCGCTTGTGTCAGTATTTGATTGAGAAAATACTGCAAATTAAGATAGCCGATATTACCTATCCCGATACGGAAAAGGCGATTGATATCCGGCTGGACAGCAAGAGCGTACGCCTGGATGTGTATGTTAAAGACGATACAGGGCGGGTATTTAACATTGAAATGCAGTGTACTGATGAGCAGGACAGCGGATTGGCGAAACGGACGCGCTATTATCAGGCTATGATAGATATGGATATGCTGAAAAAAGGCGAAGTGTATAATAAACTCAGACCGTCTTATATCATATTTATTTGCACCTTTGATGCCTTCGATGCAGGACTGCCTATGTATACATTTAGAAATCGGTGCATTGAAACCGAAGGGCTGGAGCTGGGCGACGAAGGAACGAAGATATTCCTGAACAGCAAGGGCGACAGCGATACGCTGGACCCGGACGTACGGGCCTTTCTGCGGTACGTAGACGGCAAGGCAGCAGAAGGCGCATTTGTAAAGGCCGTAGAAAGAGAAGTAATACGAGTTAAGGAACACAAGGAAACGAGGCGAGAATATATGACGCTGGCAATGGAATTAGAGAGACAAAGACAATTTGGCCGGGAAGAAGAACGGTTGCAGATGATATTGGCGATGCTGAAAGATGGGGTTGCGAAAGAAACCATAGCAAAGTATGCAAGAGTTTCAGTAGAATATATTACAGAACTAGGCAAGAAGAATCACCTGTTGTAGCTGATATAAGGCGTCTGCGTAAGCAGACGTCTTATTTTATAGGATGACGTATTCTTTTGCTGCGGCGACAACGATACGCTGGATCCGGACGTACGGGCTTTTCTGCGGTACGTAGACGGCAAGGCAGCAGAAGGCGCATTTGTAAAGGCCGTAGAAAGAGAAGTAATACGAGTTAAGGAACACAAGGAAACGAGGCGAGAATATGTGACGCTGGCAATGGAATTAGAGAGACAAAGACAATTTGGCCGGGAAGAAGGCAGAGAAGAAGAACGGTTGCAGATGATATTGGCGATGCTGAAAGATGGGGTTGCGAAAGAGACCATAGCAAAGTATGCAAGAGTTTCAGTGGAATATATTACAGAGCTAGGCAAAAAGAATCATCTGTTGTAGTTGATATAAGGCGTCTGCGCAAGCAGACGTCTTGTTTTATAGGCGGATCTTGTAGAGGAAGTCGGGATAAAGCTGTATAATTGACGAAGCATGGCGGCGCAGTATGACGGTTTAATATAAGCTGTCAGGTTTTTAAACAAAGAGGGATGAGCCATGCATTCATATTTTGTACGGAAGAAGCCTTCTGCATAGAATTATAGGCGGGCATATTGCTTATGCGGCATGGGAGATACAGTGCGGCGATTCGACAGCATATAAGATGAAATTTTTTTTGTCATGTAATAAATTACTGCATATTATCCTTTTGCATGCTAAAGAAATGGCATCAGTATACCTGCTGAATCTATAGAAATATACCTGTATACGGCAATTATTGTGGGGTGGACTAATATGTTTAATAATATGCATATAATGCACATATTTAAACATGTGATGGAAAAGAAAAAAGCATCAGTGCCTTTGTTTATGACGAACGGGCAGAATTAAGGATGATGTGTTTTTTTGCATAGATAGTGTTGAAAAATATAGAAATCAGGCGAAATATCATGTATTACATATCGTAAATTGAATGCATGGAGGGATATTGCTATTATGAAATATATATGATAAACTAAAAATCATAAAAGGGGGTGAATAGTATGTATGCTGAATGGAATGAGTCAGTGTGCGCAATATGTGTACCGAACTGCATGAATATTGATTATAATACGGGGGGGGGTACCATAGTTATATATACCCTTCTATTTTTCATGCCCATAGTATAGCTAAAATCCGGGGGTGCGTATACCCTGTTATAAATAATGTGTTTTGGAGACAGCGTAGTCGTATGCTGTCTTTTTTGCGTGTCTTCGAAAAGGAACTCATGAGGTATATTTCTGCCGGAGACGGCTGGAGATGCTTATGAAACGGCAGGCCATTTGCGCTGCGTGCGGCAGAGAGTTTACGGCTGGCAGGGTGACGCAGAAATACTGCAGTGCCTATTGCCGCCGGTATGCTCATCGGCACGGCGCAAATAATCACAAACGCACTGCGCAGGAAAAAACGGCGCTGCGTGTCTTTCGCTGCCTGAAATGCGGCAATATGGTGCGGGTGACAGAAACGACAGACCGGCGGGTCAAGTTTTGCTCGGCTCGCTGTGAACGGCTGTATTGGAAGCATTCCAACAAAGTCAGTTCTGTCGTTATCCGGCGCACTTTTCCGTGCCGAAACTGCGGGACGATGGTGGAGGTAACAGAAGCAAAGGACCGGCGGACGGCTTTTTGCAGCCCTGCCTGCCGTGAAAAATGGTTTTCTCAGCATCGAAGGACGTGACAATACGCATTATCTATACGAAGGGAGCACATTATGAACCGGATATATAAAGTAATATGGAGTAAAGTAAAACATCAGTATATTGTCGTGTCGGAGCTGGCTCACTGCTGCACGAAGCGTACCAGCCGCACGGCAGGACGGAGTACGGCTGCTGTATTGGCAGCATTGGTATTGACGGCTGGCATTGGATTGATGCCGGTGCAGGCGGCGGATAATACAGACAAGACGGATGAATCAAATAGTAGTGAAAGAATTGAGAACGTAGTAACAGCTGCCGAAGATGAAGTACTTGAAGAACTTGCCGGTATGAGTACAAGGACTCCAGGCAACACAGTAGACTACGAATTAAAGCCGGGGGAAGTAAATAGACCGGATTTAGATGTAGCCATTGGTGTAGGTAGCGAAGTTAATCGTGAAATTGAAAGCACCAGACCAGATGCTACATATGGTGGCGTTGCTGTTGGACATAATGCCACTGTAATGGGTGGAGGAAGCATTGCATTAGGGCAGAGCACTAATACAACAGGATTAAATTCTTTGACTTTGGGCAGTGCAGCCAAAACTTATGGAGATAATAGTTTATCTATTGGCTATGGTGCAATCGTAGGAATACCACAAGTAGAAATTATAGATGGTAAACAGGTTATTGTAGGATATCTTCCGACTGTTGGTGGTATAAGTGTTGGAACTAATTCTAATGTTTCTGCTTTGCATGGTATTGCCATAGGAACAGACAGTACTACAAATGGTGTGTCGGCCGTTTCTATTGGCCAAAAAAGTAATGCGGCCGGCAGTAATGCGATTGCTATTGGTACAGAAAGTATAGTAGAAGCTGACAGTGATAATCATCCAACAGAAGGAATCGCAATAGGCAGCAATGCATATACGAGCGGTTTTCAAAGCGCTGCTATAGGGCCATCTTCAAATGCTGAGGGAAAATTCTCTGAGGCTTTTGGCTCTGAAAGTTATGCAGTTGGTGATTATTCTATATCTGTTGGTGCTGGTACTTTAGCAGAAGGTGAAGCGTCAACAGTAGTTGGATACTACGGTCAGGCTGATCAGGTGCAAGCAACAGCATTAGGGTCTTACAGTTATGCAGAAGGCCAATATTCAACGTCATTGGGTTCTTACAGCTATGCAAAAGGTGAATATTCAATAGCTGTAGGTGTGGATAGTTATGCATCAAAGAATAATAGTATTGCGATAGGTAGTAACAGTTTCAGTACAGGATTACAGGCAACTGCCATTGGATATAATAACTCTGCAGGTGGTGAAAACGCAATAGCAATTGGTAGTAAGAGTAACGCTGAAGGTAATAGTAGTACTGCAATCGGAAATAGCAGTATAGCCAGCGGTAAAAGTAGTATAGCTATCGGAGATATTAGCTATCATGATGATGGAACATCACAAATCACTACAGCAAGTGGCGAAAGCAGCATGGCGCTTGGAAGCGGCAGTGGTGCAAGTGGTAAAGAATCTATTGCTTTTGGTAAGGACGCCAATGTTCAATCCCAATATAATGTTGCGTTGGGCGCATATTCTCGTGATACAATAACAAAAGATGGTACTGATGTATATGTTGGCGGTTATAAAGATAAATCCAAAGACGATTTAGTTTCAACTGCTTCTGACTGGGATAAAGATAATGAATGGCTGTGGGGACAACAGGTTCATGTTGGCGATTTTGCGGGCTGGCAAGCGGCAGGCGGTACAGTCAGTGTCGGCTATAAAGGCTTTGAGCGTACCATAACCAACGTAGCTGCCGGCAGAATTTCGGCAGATAGTACCGACGCTATTAACGGCAGCCAGCTGTATCAGGTAGCGGGCAATCTGCAGAACCAGATTGATGAAATCAAAGAAAATGACCACTATCATACGGTTAACGGCAACGATAAGGGAACAACTGACAGCGGTAATAATACAGGCAGCACTGCTGGCGGCAATACCGGCGCTGCTGGAAATGTCGATAGTAGCTCTGGCAATGAAACCGTCGGCAATGCAACTCAGGGACAAGCTGGTCCTGTTGCCGGCAATGGGGACGCCGCTGGCGGCACAAATACTGCCCCTGTTGGCGATAAACCGACCCTTGGCGGAGATTATGTGCCTGAAAAAGGTGATGGCAACCTGCTGATTAAGTGGGATACGGATGCACAGGGGAATAAATATTATGACATCAGCCTGAATAAAGACCTTAGTATTGACAATATTCATGTCAACGAAGAAATAACTGTTGGCGATAGTGTAAGCATCACAGATGAACACATTAACATTGGTGATGTAAATATCTCTAAAGACAAAATTACTGTAGGTGATAACGTAACCATTAACGATGACAGCGTAAAGGTCGGCGATATTACCATCAACGAAAATAACATTGACATGAACAACCATAAAATTGTCAATGTGGCAGAAGGCACGGCAGGCACTGATGCCGTCAATGTGAATCAGCTGAACAGACTGGAACAAAATATTACGAATCAGGTAACGAATTTGAACGGTAAAGTAAACCGTCTGGATGATAAGATCAATAAGGTCGGCGCAGGAGCGGCCGCGTTGGCAGCGCTGCATCCCCTTGATTTTGATCCCGATGACAAGCTCAGTTTCAGCGCAGGGATCGGGCATTACAAGGATTCCACGGCGGCGGCTATCGGCGCTTTTTACCAGCCGAATGACGACACGCTGTTCAGTATTGGCGGCACCATTGGCAACGGGGAAGAAATGGTCAATGCCGGGGTAAGCATCCGTTTTGGCCAGCATAGCCACCAGTCCCGTTCCAAAAAGGCCATGGCGAAGGAAATCATAGAGCTGCGGGCCGAGATGGCCGAGCTGAAGGCCATGGTCAACGGCATTACGGGCCAGGGATTTGATATTTATAAATCGGAAATTTTCCCGGATACGCCGGAAACTCACTGGGCGTACGACTATGTGGCAGCCGTTGCCGGCAACGGCATATTGGAGGGCTACCCCAGCGGCAGGTTCGACGGCAGCCGCCTCATGACGCGGTATGAAATGGCCGCCGTCATTTATCGCCTGATGACCCAGGGCGTACAAGTAGACCAGCGCATGGTCGACGAATTTGCGCCGGAGCTGGCCCGCATTAAGGTAGATACCCTGACCCATTACAACGACGGCACGCCGCACATTCAGCGCGTACGAGTCATTGAAGGCAGAGGCTAAGGAAGAGGGGGAAACGGTCATGAAAAGAATCAATCAGAAACATATGGCAGCGTTAGCGGCAGGGTGCCTGCTCTTTAGTCTCAGCGCTGTATCCGGAGTGTCTTCGGCAGCGGAACAGGCCGTGGCGGGCGATGCGGCAGCGGTGACCATGCAGGTAAAAATTGTCGGCCACGAAGCAGGAACTATTTATCGGGTAACAGATGCAGCGGGCCATGAGCTGCGCATGGACCTTGGCAAGCACGGCGGGCGAATGCTGAATAAGCATCCCTTTATCGTCCGGGGGCAGGTAGTAGAAGATGAAAAAGGCCAGCTCATCAAAATGGAAAAGGTAGAATATAAGGACCCGACAGTGCAGATAGAAAAGGCTGCGCAGCGAGCCGGGGACGGGACAGAAGAAACGCTGGTAGACGTACATGCGGGAAGAGACGCGGCGTATGACCATGCATTGAGCGAGAGCCACAATGCCTATTATTACACCTATAATATGGCCAATGTGCAGGATACAAGCCAGTATCAGCCAGTCGCCGTAACAGAAATCGCACAGCAGCCGGCAGGGACTAAGATTGCCTTTGCAGGCAGCGCAGTAGCTACTGTAGAAAAAGATGAAGTCATGCGGTTCTGGGGCGGGCCGAAAGCCGGCGGCCATGTGGACGTAGTGATGAATGGGGCCTATGTGCCGCTGGGACAGCGCAGCACCGTGTACGGCACGCTGAATGAAGACGGCACCGTATTGCTGGAGCTGCTGGAAAGCGTGGAGTAAGGAAGAATGTATCGTTCATAAATAAGAAAATCGCGGTACGCTGCTGTATACGTCAGCAGTACAGCATCTAAGGCTCTGCCGCCAAACGGCATGGAGCCATGATATAGAGGAGGTGTCTCAGAAAAACGTGAGAGACCTCCTTTCTTCATATTCAAAACTAGGAGGGTTCTTTCATGAATCAAACCATACGCCAGTGGATTGCCAGAGCCTAGCAGGGCGAGGAGGCGGCGGCCTTGCTGATCTTGCAGCAGTTCCGGCCCTTGATCTGCAAGTATACCCGACGGCATCGGTACTGCTACGGCTCGCTGGATGAGGCCGTGTCGGTAGCCCAGCTGGCGATTTTGGAATGCGTCCATGCCTTTGACTTGTCCTGTGACGACGAAGCCCATAAAGCCTTTCGCCGGGCTGTAGACCGGGTGTTTAAAAGAGAAAGCCGGCGGTTTAAGGCTTATATGGAGTCAGTGGAGACGGCTTTTCATCTCGACGAAATTGCCGAGGTGTTGAGTCTATCCGTTGGCGACGAACAGGACCCGCATCGTCAGGCTGTCGTATCGGAACTGCAGGCCCTCGTCCGACAGGGCCTGAATGGTCTGACGGAGGAAGAACGGCAATTTCTCCATCTGCGGTATCATGCCGACCTGACTTATGCTGATATAGCCCGACGCTGCGGCCTGTCCCGGTCTCAGGCTTACAAGCTGACACAGGCGGCTATGGCGAAGTTTTGCCGGGCTATGAGCTTCCATGCCTGGTAGGCCATGTAAAGGTCCTAAGCGATTCCTCATGAAATAGCGGTTTATAATGTAATATTTGCTCACGCTTTGTTGAAGAGGAAGAAGCTTTCCCATATAATGAAGACAGAGTAGTGTAACGTTTGCCCGCAGCCATATTTGTATGAAGAGGGTACGTATACATTCCTTTATTTTTGGGCTGCTTATTGAAATCGCTTTTAAGGAGTACAGCCTGCGAGAGATAGTATCGGCAAGGGAGGAATCGCCATGAACATTATACTGGCCTATGACAGATTGGACGATATACGGCAGCTGTTTCAGGAGTATACGGCCATGCTGGTCGAGACGGATGAAACGGTGAAGGCTTGCCTGGCGGCGCAGGGCTACGGCGACGAGCTGGCCCAGGCAGCGGAAAAATACGGCCTGCCTGACGGGCGGCTGTACGGCGTCTGCAGTGACGACGGCCGTCTTGTCGGCTGCGCGGCCATCCATCGCCTTGACGAGATGTGCTGCGAGCTGAAACGGCTGTATATCCGGCCGGCATACCGGGGACGGGGCCTGAGCCGCCGGCTCCTGGAGGAATGCATCGGCGCGGCGAAGCAAATCGGCTACTGCCATATGCGCTTGGACACGCTGCCCTTTATGACGGCGGCTATGGGTCTGTACAAGGCCTATGGATTTTATGAAATCCCGCCGTATTATGACAATCCCATTCCGGCTGTTTTCCTGCAGAAGGATTTGTAAGCAACGGCTTGACTTAGAGCCGACTTCATGTGCTATGCTTGTCATATTAGGTACTGTGTACAGGAGGTATGGCAATGAAATACAGAGTATTAGGGCGGACGGGCCTTTCCGTCGGCGAAATCGGCTTCGGCTGTGAAGGCATGGTAGAGCATCCCGAATGGACGGAGGATTTTATCGACGTTATGGAAGCCCATGGGGCCAACTGCATTGATTTGTACGCGCCCCATCCGGATTTTCGCGACGCATTGGGCAGGGCGCTGCAGGGAAGGCGGGATAAGTTTGTCCTGCAGGCTCATTTGTGCACCATTTGGAAGGACGGGCAGTATAAGCGGACTCGAGATATCGAGGATGTAAAGGCCGGCTTTGCAGACCAGCTGCAGCGGCTGCAGACAGACCACCTGGAGGTCGGCATGGTCCATTACGTCGATTCCCTGGCGGACTGGAAGCAGATTCTGGACGGCGACATCATGAAATACGCCGTGTCCCTGAAGGAAGCCGGCGTCATCGCCAGCATCGGCATGTCGAGCCATAACCCGGAGGCGGCGCTGGCGGCCGTCGAAAGCGGCCTCGTCGACGTGCTCATGTTCAGCGTCAATCCCTGCTACGATTTGCAGCCCGGCAATGAAAACCTCGAGCTGCTGTGGGCCCCCGAAAGCTACGCAAAGCCTCTGGTCAACATGGACCCCCAGCGGCAGCGGCTGTATGAAACGTGCCAGCGGCTGGGCGTAGGCATTACGGTCATGAAGGCCTTCGGCGGCGGCGACCTGCTCCGCGGCGATATGTCGCCGGCCGGAAAAGCTCTCACGCCGTTCCAGTGTATGAGCTACGCCTTAGACCGTCCGGCTGTGGCTTCGATCATGAACGGCGCGCGGACTATCGAAGAAATGAAGCAGAATCTGGCCTACGAAGACGCTTCTGACGAAGAAAAGGACTACGCTGCGGCGCTGGCGTCCTTCCCGAACATCAGCTGGAAGGGGCACTGCATGTACTGCGGCCACTGCGCTCCCTGTCCCCAGGGCATCGACGTGGCAGCTGTGACGAAATTCCTCAACCTGTGCAAGGCCCAGGGCGATATCCCCGAAACGGTGCGGGAACACTACGCCGTCCTGCCTCATACGGCGTCGGAGTGCATTCAGTGCGGCGCCTGCGAATCGCGCTGTCCCTTTGCCGTCGACATACAGCGGAATATGGCTGACGCGGCGGCCTTGTTCGGCAGCTAGTCTCATGGTATAATGGACTCCGACTATGAACTTAGGAGGGGTATGTTTGGAAAGTGTATACAAGCTTGCCGAGAAATATCATTTAGAAGGAAATAACTGCGTCGAATCGGTCGTAAAGGCCTGCAACGACAGCATGAACCTAAACCTTCCCGATGTGGCCATCCGCATGGCCTGCGGCTTGGGCGGCGGACTGGGACGTTCGGGCTGCGTCTGCGGCGCGCTGAGCGGTTCCTGCCTGATTATCAGCGCCTTGGTCGGCCGTCTCGACCCGTCGGAAAAGGAGCTGCCTGAAGTATATCAGTACACGCATGAGTTTCACGACCGCTTTAAAGCCCATTTCGGTACGACGTGCTGCCGGGCCCTGAACCGCCTGAGCTTCGGCACGCCTGAATACCGCAAGCAGTGCATCCAGATTACGGCGACGGCAGCCGACATGGTGTCCGATTTTATTGAAGAAAAAGGCCTGTTGAAATAACGGCATGGACGACAGGAAAGAGCAAAGCCTTATGGGGTTTTGCTCTTTTTTTTGCGGGCTGCACGGCAAAGAACGTCATGTATGAGATAAAGGTTATGAATAACATATAAATTATATGTAATATTCGATATCCGAATGGAGAAGTTGTTGTCAGATGTAGCAAAATAGTATATGATAAGAATGTGTACATAAGTAGTAAAAAATAATAAGAATAAATAATATAATAATATTTTCTTATAAATGTTAAATATCAGCAGAAATCATGACGGAATATCCTCACGATAGGCGGGAAATACCAAGGATGTTTAAGAAACGGCCTTGGGCATTATATTTTTTTGCATCAAAATTAGATAATAAAAATCTAAGATAATATATATTTTTGTAATCATAAAATATTTTCACGATATCTGCTATGATTTAACGCTGCCAGTATACATGCATTTGATAGGTTGAGCACATAGAAGGAGGATACGTTATGACGAAAACCGCTTATGCAGCGATGGTTCTCAGTATGCTTTTGACCTGTCCGGCCTGGGCCCAGTCGCCTATACCGACCTTTGACAAGGAAGCCGTGACGGACCATCCGTACAATCGGACGGGCCGGCAGGAGGTCGTAGTAGATGAAGCATCGTCTCGGATATACCGCCCCGGCAATACGGGGACAGACGGCGATCCGGCATTTTTTATCCGTCATATTACCTTGACGGGCTTTGCCCTGCCGGACGACTATGGACGCCTGCAGGCGCTGCTTCAGTCTTACAGCGGCCGCAGCGTGAAGGTATCGGAGCTGCAGGAGCTGACCGGCGCCGTGACGGCTTATGCCAAGGCCTGCGGTTACCCTGTGGCTCAGGCTGTCGTACCGCCGCAGGAAATCGCCGGCGGCCAGCTGGAAATCAAGGTCTACGTTGCCAAATACGATGAAGTGCGCCTTGTGCAGAATAGGACGGACGTAGCCGACTCGGTGCTGCAGGGGTACCTGCACAGCCTGCGGCCCGGCGAGGTCATGACGGATAAACCGCTGGAACTGGCCATGAACAACCTCAACGACCTGTCCGGCGTGACGGCCAAGGCTATCCTGCGTCCCGGTCGGGAAGCGGGAACGACGGCTGTGGACGTGCAGGCCGAGCGGCGTCCCGTATGGAACAACTACGTCTTTGCCGACAACGGCGGCGGCTATTACTCCGGGCGGTACCGCTATGGCTTCAACACGGAAATCAATAATCCCGGCCATAACGGCGATAAGATTACCCTGAGCGGCATGATGTCCAGCCACGACGTGCAGAACTACAGCGTCCGCTACGAAACGCCGGCTGGCTATGACGGCACGCGCCTCGGCGCGGCCTTCAGCCGGAGCGAGTACGAGCTTCATACGAACAGCTGGTATACGTCTTTGGGAAAATCCCAGGGCATCAGCCTTTACGGTATGACGCCCCTGTACCGCGACCGCATGAACCGCCTGACGGCTATTTACGGCTACGACCATCGGAATATTGAAGACAGCTACCGCTTCCGGGACAGACACGTGCCGGAGATCAAGGTCAGCAAGCAGGCTGACGTCTGGCATGCCGGCCTCAGCGGCAGTCAGTATTATCCCAACGAATTTACCCAGTACGACCTGATCTACTGGTACGGCCATATGGATACGGACGGCGGCTCCTATCTCGACGGCACCTATCATAAATTGACCGGCAGCATGCTGAAGCTATGGTATGACGGCCCGTGGAACTACCGCGTCCGCTTTCAGGGACAGCTGGCCAACCGGGCCTTGGACGGCAGCGAGCAGTTTTACCTCGGCGGCATGAACGGCGTCCGGGCTTACGGCAGCAATGACGGCTACGGCGACGCCGGCTGGCTGGGCAGTGCGGAAATCCGCCGCCAGACCGGCATTGAGGGCTTGGAAGCCGCCGCCTTTATCGACACCGGCTATGCCAATAACAAGTCGTCGGGCTACAGTGAGCATCTGTCCGGCTGGGGCCTGGGCCTGCGCTACAGCAAGCCAAACGACTGGTACGTTCAGCTCGATTGGGCCCGCAAGATCGACGGCCGCCGCGACTGGTCGGAGCCTGCAGACCATGACAGCCGGTGGTGGTTCCAAGTTTATAAAATGTTTTAACAGATATTAAGAAAATTAAAGAGTATGGTGGAGGAATGCCATATGAAGACATATACAAGATACGATTACTTAGTACACCGCATACGGCTGTGCCTCCTGGCCGGCGCAGCCGTACTGTACACGGCGCCGGCAGTCTATGGGGCAGCCGCCGTTGTGCCGAATAACGAGCTGCCCATGGGCGGCCATTCCGTCATGGGCGGTCATACAGGGCTGAATGACAATGCCGGCACGGCGACTAATCCGGTCATGAATATCCAGCAGAACGGGAAGAACGGCGTTATTACCTGGAACAGCTTCAATATCGGGGCCAACGCCGTCGTCAATTTCTCGGCCAATACAGCGAATTTCAATACTCTGAACTACGTCAATGGCGGCAATGCGTCGCAGATTTACGGCACTATCAACGCGGCAGGCGGCACGATCTACGTCGTCAATCCTGCCGGCGTGCAGATTGGTCCCAGCGCCCAGATCAACGCCGACGGCCTGTACGTGTCCAATAAGAATTTGAATGATGTATTGCAGGGCAGCCTTGCAGGAAAGGACGTTCCCACGATTGTGAGCGGAGGGACCCGTACGGACGCCGAGCTCATGAGCCTGGGCAATGTCAACGCCGCCAATGTCACCTTTGAAGGCAACGGCCGCATCGTCATTGACACCGAACGGGTGCGCGACGAAGAGAATAAAAAGAATGATCGGTTCTCCGTCATTACGGACAACGCCGATGCAGTCATTCTCGGCTATGACGCTTACGATGGAGAAACCAAGACCTACGCTGGTAAAGAGAAGACCTTTCGTAATGTAAAGGTAAACGGCACGGCAAAAGATGTCAGCGGCTACATGTGGGTTGACGATGCCCGGCAGCTGCAGGCCATGGACACCAATCTGGGCGGGAAATACGCCTTGCGGAACAGTATTGACGCGACGGGGACGGCATCCTGGCATGATGAAGACGGCGACGCCGATCAGGAAGGCTTTAAGCCCATCGGCGTCAGCGCAGACGGAAAGGTAACCGTAAGCCATACAGGTGATGCGGCCAAATACGGCTTCTACGGCGTATTCGATGGCTTGGATTACAACATTTTCGGCCTGACTATCAACCGCGGCGATACGGATAACGTCGGCTTGTTCGGCGTAGGTCATGATGCTGACATCAATCACGTTGCCTTAGTCGGCGGCAGCATTACGGGCCGCAATTTCGTCGGCAGCGTTGCCGGTGCGGCCGTGGGGCATACGCATATTCGCCACGCGACGAACAGCACGGCTGTCACCGGCCAGACCGATGCAGGCGGTATTGTCGGGTACAGCGGTACTACCGTAGATAACGTCGGCGCGGCAGGCCAGCCCGAAGACGTCTCTGCAGACGCGGTCTTTGACCATCTCGTCAACATGGGAACGATCCGCAGCCAAGGCAGTACAGACGGCAGCGGTCAGAAGGTCAGCAATGCCGGCGGCCTGATCGGCTATCTGTATAACGGCAACATCAAAGGGACGAGCTATAATATCGGCGACATATACGGTGACGGCTCCAACGTAGGCGGCTTAGTCGGTCATGCCGTCCTGTCTGCCATCGGCAATGAAGCAGCTGCAGACGGACAGGTCTACAACGGCCTGGACGTAACCGGGGCCTATAATGTCGGCGGCATTGTGGGGAATATGGAAGGCACGACGGTACAGCATGCGGAAAATCATGGTGATGTACATGCAGAAGGCTATACGACGGAAGACTATACATATCATTCCTATAAATCCCCATCTAAGGGAAAAACAGTAACAGTGCAGGCTGCCAATACCGGCGGCATCGCCGGAATCAGCAGTGCCTATGACAGCGGCGATGGGACAACGCATGACAGCCAGCTTTTTCAGGTCCTGAATGATGGGAATATCAGCAGCCATATCCAGGAGGGGCAGGATTTCTTTGCTGCCGGAAATGTCGGCGGCATTGTCGGCAAAGCGGTGAATACGAATATTACCGCTGCCAGAAACCGGGAAAATACTGTCCGCGGCGCGCATAACGTCGGCGGCGTTGCCGGGTATTTCGGCAGCAAATCTGACAATGGGACGTATACGATTGCGTCCGGATTAAATGACGGCGGCGATATCATGGCAACGGGAGCACGCAATGCAGCTGGATTTGCCACCGAATGGGTGCGCGATGATAAGGACAAGGACAAGCAGGAAGGTTCAGAAGAAACTATTATCGGCAATATGGGCGGCATAGCCGGGTATTTGAACGGCGGCCATGTGTATGTGACCCGCAGTGCCAATAGCGGCGCAGTTCATTCGCTGCCGATTGCTTCGAAGGAGGCTGTCAGTGATGCCAGTAAAGCCGGCAATACCGGCGGCATTGTCGGCAAACTGGATCGGGTCAGTACCAAAAAACTGGCGGACATAAAGAGCGGTACGGCAGCGGCAGCTGTCAGCGAAAGCTATAATACAGGGGATATCCGCGGCTTTATAAACATCGGCGGCGTTGCCGGCCTGATGTATAATGGCGAAGTTGCTGACGCTTATAACTTAGGTACTGTCAAGACGACAAGGATAGCAGGTCTTGCTGATAATTTGCCTGCTGCTAATATCGGCGGCGTTGTCGGCGATACGACGGAAAGTGGTAATGTGGCCAGGGCCCTGCTGTATAATGTGTATAATAAAGGAGAAATCGGCGACAAGACCTATACCTATTATGCCCGCCATGTCGGCGGCGTTGTCGGCCGCCTGAACGGCATAGTAGATACATCGTATAATGCTGGCGATATATATAACGGATATAACGTAGTCGGCGGCATTGCTGGATTTTTTTATGGTGGAACAATCAGCAATTCCTTTAATACGGGTAATATAACCGTAGTAAACAATGATCCTAGCGGCAATCGTAGCGGCACCAGCTCGGTTGGCGGCATAGTCGGAGCGGGTTCTCGTTCCAGTAATTCAAGAGTCATAGAGAGTGCATATAATTTAGGCACGATTCGCAGCTATCAGGTAAAGAATCGTATGATAGGCAATAATTCTGTTGGCGGTATTATTGGCCGCGGTCCTGCCACGTTGACCAATGTATATACGACAGGAAATTTATATGCCGCTGACGCTGATGGCAATTCCACTACAATAGGCTTAGGAAGTTTATATGGCACAGGAACTGGTGATAGGGCAATTGTAACTAATGGTAGTGGATATTACATTGCGCCGCAGGATACATCGATATTTACCGATCTCAATGATAAGCAAGGCACCAGAATTGCGTATGCAGATCGGCAATCGAAGGATTTCTATAAAAACTTAAACTTTTCAACAGACTGGCGCATCTACGAAGGCCAGACCACGCCGATTTTAAATGCCTTCATGCCGAAGTCGGCGGAGTATTTCGGCGATACGGCGGCTCATCCCGATGGGATGAAGGGAATAGACACGGTGCAATACGGTACAGCCTATGATCCCCTGCTGACCATCGTCAGGACTAAGCAGGATGTCACCTTTAACTGGAGTGATTTAGGTCTGTCTGGCGAAGGGCGGCTGGCCGTATACGGCGGCGGCCTGACCTTGAATGGCGTCGATACGGCGGCTGATGCGGCATATTACGGCGGCCTGCTGTACAGCGACGGTGCGCTGACGCTGAATGCTAAGGACGGAGCCGGCCTGGGGCTGGGTACGGGTGCGGCCTTGTACGGCTCATCTGTTTCCTTGAATGCTGACGGCACGGTTACGGTATATGGCGACGTGACGGCGACGGGCAATGGCGGCAATGGCGATATTGCCATTACAGCCGGTGATGTGGACGTGTACGGTACGCTGACCTCGGCAAAGGACGGCGAGACTGTCACGATTCCCGGCCTCGCAGCGGCAAGCGACGGCACCTGGCAGGCCGGAACCGTGGATATTGTATCTGACCCGCGTCAGGACGTAAATTCTATAGGAAACTGGTTTGCTTACACGACGAATAATCCGGCGACGAAAAACGGCGATATTACGATTACAGCCGGTACGAAAACCGTCAATGGCCAGACTGAGTCTATCGGTCAGGGCCATGCCCGCCTCTATTTCGGCAATAAGCAGGATGGCCTGATTACGACGCAGGGCAACCTGACCGTAACTGGCCGGGGCGACGTATTCGTCGACAGCGACCTGGCCCTCGGCGGCAGCCTGACCTTGGAAAGCACAGGGGAACACAGCGAAGTCGTCCTCGACATTACCCATATCGGCCAAGTGCAGGCCCGACAGGGCACTGCTGCGGATTCGGTGACAGGGCTTAGCCAGTTTATGGATCATTTCAGCGATGCCAATGGGCCTTCTATTGCCTTGAATGCAGCATCGGGCGATGCGAAATTTGCTGTCGACTTGTGGGATGAAACGGCTGGAAAATATACCTTTGAAAAATTTGGCAGCCAGTTTGGGCTTAGAGATAAATTCAATAGCATGAATGCTGCTGTCAACGGGCAGTCGATTGCACAAGAAGAAGGGGTCCATACTAATAATTTCATGTACCTGTGGGTAAATAGTGCAGAACAGCTGCAGGGGATTCAAACGTTTTATAAAAATGGACTTGATGGCGGCAGCAACGATACGGAGGCCCTCCACTACAACTACGCCCTGAAGCAGGACATCAATGCCAGCAACCTGACAGGCTATACGGCTATCGGTACTGGCAGCGACGGCTACATGGGGACCTTCGATGGCCGGAGCCATCATATTATCGGTCTGGATGCGGCAAAAGGGGCTGACGGCAATGTGCAGTCTGTGGAACACGCCGGTATCTTCTCGCAAATCGGCGCGTCCGGTACGGTGAAAAACGTCAATATTTACAGCAGTACCTTTGACGGTACGGAAACAGCCGGAGCTGTAGCCGGCGTGAATGAGGGCACGATTGCGCAAGTCAATACCTTTGGCAATACCATCAGCTCCCAGGGCAGTGCCGGCGGCATTGCCGGCATCAATCGGAACGGCGACGCTGCCTTTGATGAAGCTGCCGGAGCGGTTGATTTCAAGCGAGGGATTTACGACGTAGAAGCTGTCGGCAGCGTCATTGCCAAGGGCGGAGAAGCGATAGCCGGCGGTATTGCCGGTACGAATGAAGCTGACGGCGTCGTCGATTTCAGCTACAGCAACAGTGCCGTCACGTCAGATGGCACGGCTTCAAGCGGCGGCCTGGGCGGCGTCGTCGGCTATAATACCGGCGGCGTGTACCGTATCGATTCCCTGGGCGTGACCAATGGCGGCGACTCCGGCAGCAGCAACGTCGGCGGCGTCATCGGCATCAACGACGGGACGATGTACAACGCCTACAACGAAAGCATTATCAGCGGCGAACAAAACGTCGGCGGCATCATCGGCATAAATCACAGCGGAAAGACCGTTTCCAACGTCGTCAACGCCGCCAATATTACGGGGACAGCCGACAGCCAATATGTCGGCGGCCTCATCGGCGATAACAGCGGCATTGTGCAGAATGGCCGCAACAACGGCGAAATCACCGGTCAAGCCTACGTCGGCGGCCTGGTAGGCATCAATCAGCAGGGCGCTAAGATGGAACGCATTGTCAACGACAGCTCGGCGGCCATTACAGGCGACAGCTATGTCGGCGGCATTGCCGGCAAAAACGTCGGCACGATTTCCGCTGCCGGCGACGGGCAGGGTGCGGACGGGCCGCTCCTGGTCAACCGCGGCAAGATTACGGGCCGTGAATACGTCGGCGGCGTAGCCGGAAGCAATGGCGAGGGCGGCATCATTGATAACACCTATGTAGACGGCGCGCTGGAAAATATCAAAAACACAGTCGAGCTGCACGTCAAGCCCGGCAGCGGCGACGCCCGGTACTTTGGCGGCGTGGCCGGCATCAATGAGAAGGGCGCGGCGATTACCAACGCTATGACCGAAGCCGATGTCTATGCAGACGGCGCAGCGTTCGTCGGCGGTATTGCCGGCTTAAATGAAGGCTCGCTGCAGGGAACGGTCGGCAATGCCGGCAACGTCATCGGCAGTGCATATGTCGGCGGCGTGGCCGGGGAAAATAAGGCGAACTTTGACGGACTGACGGCGTCCAATACGGGCGAAGTGAAGGCGACGGGGGATGATGGCGGCGCCGGCGGTCTCTTCGGCCAAAACAGCGGTTCCATTACGAACGCAGCCCTGACCAACAGCGGCATCGTCGCAGGAAACAAGGGCGCAACAGGCGGCCTCATCGGTACCAATACGGGCACGATTTCCAAGTCTCATGTCGTAAATGAAGCCGGAGCCAAGGTCGCAGGCATGACTAACGTCGGCGGCCTCATCGGCGACAATCAGGGCCAGCTTTCCGGCGGCCGCGATGAGATCGATGGCTACTACAAATACCAGGTCTACAACAACGGCGTTATCACTGTCGGCACGTGGAACGATGCCAATAGCAATAAAGTAGTTGACACAGGAGAAATCCAGACTGGCGGAGCCGGCGAACACATCGGCGGCCTCGTCGGGACAAACAGCGGCACCGTGACAGCCGCCTACAATACTGGAGCAATTGCCGCAGCAGGAAGCGCTAATGTCGGCGGCATTGCCGGCACGAACAGCGGTACGATAGACCAAGTGTTCAGTACGATTTTTGATGGAGATGGCCGCAGCGGAATGGTCAGCGGCCGTACAACAGTCGGCGGGTTAGTCGGCTGGAATACTGCTGGCGGGACATTGACTAATGGGTACAATACAAGTCCGATAGCCAATGGCGGCGCCATCGTCGGCACCAACGACGGTTCTATAGAAAACGTATATGCAGCTGTTGGAGGAAGTGCCGGCCTTGTGCACAGCGGCAGCGGTTCGTTAACGAACGGATACGCTGCAGACGCTGCCAGCACCTATTGGAAGGCTCATGGATCGTATGCAGGGTTTGCTTTCGACAACAACGGCGGGAGCCTTTGGAAGAATTATGACGGCTACGGCACGCCGTTGCTGAAGGTGTTCCTGACAAAGGCATCCTATGACCCTGCGACAGGCCGGCTCATTGGCGCAGCCGATGGGTTTAATGCTTATAATAATACCAGGAGCGGCGGCACGAGCCATTTAATTTTCCATGGCAGCGGAGCAGAGGAACATTATTTGTGGTCACAGCAGATTGCCTTTGCTAAGCATAATCCAAACTGGTTAGGATATGATTTGGACGCCGTTCTTGATGTTCCCGGAATAATCATTCCCGAAAGCCATTGGGATTACCTTTATCATGACGCTCCCTTCGATCGGGATAAAACCCTCCGCGAACGCAAAGCGGAAATCCATTTTGTCGACGGCGGCATGGAGCTGTAAACATAATAACTAGACAAGAAGAACGTTTGCTTCGGCAGACGTTCTTTTTTTGCTCAGCGGCTATCCGTTTTTTGCGGCGGCGATAGCTATGGCCAAGCTGATGAACTGGTGGCAACAGGCACTGCTGCGCAGCATACCACCGGGCTGTGAGGCAGAAGAGAGGGCTGCATAAAATATGTCAGGCTGCATATCTTATGCAGCCTATATACTTTACATGACAATCTATTGACTATGGGGTGGACACTGTTATATATTTATAATACAGTAAAGTTTATGTGTACTTTTTTTATAATATATCATGAAACATTATGAGGAGTGAGAGTATGACGAAAACCATTCCGATGACGATTGCCCTTGGCATGCTCATGACGTGTCCTGCATGGGCGCAGTCGCCGATACCGACCTTTGATAAAGAGGCTGTGACCACTCATCCGTATAACCGGACAGGGCAGCAGGATGTTGTCGTAGACGACAAGATGTCTGATGACTATCGGCCCGGCAATACGGGTACGGAAGAAGACCCAGCTTTTTATGTTCGTCAGATTACCTTGACGGGCTTTGCCCTGCCCGATGCACAGGGGCAGCTGCAGGAGATACTGCAGTCTTACAGCGGCCGCAGCGTTCGCGTATCGGAGCTGCAGGAGCTGACCGATAAAATCACGGCCTATGCCAAAAACAACGGCTACACCGTAGCTCAGGCTGTCGTTCCGCCTCAGGAAATTGCCGACGGCAGCTTGGAAATTAAAGTATACGTGGCGAAATACGATGAAATCCGCGTGACGGAAAACACATCGGATGTAGCAGATTCCGTTCTCGAAGGCTACCTGCACAAGCTCAAGGCCGGCGACGTCATGACCGACCGCAATCTGGAACTGGCTATGAATAATCTCAACGACCTGCCCGGCGTGATGGCCCGCGCTGTCCTCCGTCCCGGAAAGGAAGCAGGGACGACGGCTGTCGACGTACAGGTACAAGACCGGCCGGTGTGGAACAACTATGTCTTTGTTGATAATGGGGGTGGCTACTATTCAGGCCGCTACCGTTACGGCTTCAACACGGAAATCAACAACCTCAGCCATAACGGCGACAAGATTACCCTGAGCGGCATGTTGTCCAGCCACGACGTCAAAAGCTACAGCGTCCGCTATGAAACGCCCGTAGGCTACGACGGCACGCGCGTCGGCATTGCCTACAGCCAGAGCATGTACGAACTCCATACGAATGATTTCTATAACTCACTTGGCAAATCGAGAGGCATTAGCATCTACGGCATGACGCCCTTGTACCGCGACCGCATGAATCGCCTGACGGCTATTTACGGCTACGACCGCCGCCGCATCGAAGACCGGCTTAATTTCAGCAAGTTGTTCGGCATACCGGAAATTAAGACGGAAAAGGATGCCGACGTATGGCATGTCGGCATCAGCGGCAGTCAGTATTATCCCAATGAGTTCACTCAGTACGACCTGATTTACTGGTACGGAGACATCCAGAGCGACGGCGATGGAGGCAGTGCGCCTTACGATGGAGTGTACCATAAGCTGACGGGCAGCGTCATGAAAATCTGGTATGACGGCCCGTGGAATTACCGCGTCCGCTTCCAGGGGCAACTGGCGAACCGCGCTTTGGACGGCAGCGAGCAGTTCTACCTCGGCGGAATTAACGGCGTCCGGGCCTACGGCAACGGCGAAGGCTACGGCGACGCCGGCTGGCTGGGCAGCGCCGAAATCCGCCGCCAGACAGGCATCGAAGGCTTGGAAGTTGCGGCTTTTATCGATGCTGGCTACGTCAATAATAAAGATTTTGATGCTGCGACAGAGCACCTGTACGGCTGGGGCCTCGGCCTGCGCTACAGCCTGCCCAACGATTGGTACGCTCAGCTCGACTGGGCCCGCAAGATCGACGGCCGCCGCGACCTGTCTGAGCCGACGGACCACGACGACCGCATTTGGTTCCAGCTCTATAAGATGTTTTAATCAGCCCCATAAACTAGTGATGGAGGAATATATATGAGTAAACATGAAAAATATACGCGCTTAAAACGGCAAATCGCCTTGTGCCTCGTCATGGGAGCGGCTATGTTTTCCGCTGCGCCGATGGCTTTTGCAGCGACGTCTGTCGTAGCGAATAATCAGTTGCCGGGAGACATTTTGTCTCACATAGGGAATGTTCATAAAGATACAAATGGTAATACAATGACAATTACTCAAGGGGAGCATAATGCGGTCATTAAATGGGATAAATTTGATGTTGGCGGCAGTGCGACTGTTAACTTTAAAGGGCCTGACAAAGATTATAATACACTTAACTATGTTTCTGGCGGCAATATGTCTCAAATTTATGGGACAATCAACGCTACGTATGGCGATGGTATAAGAGGCGGTAATATTTACATCGTAAATCCGTCAGGCGTACAAATCGGCAACAGCGCTCAGATCAACGTGGGCAGTTTGTATGTATCGACTAAATACTTGGATGAAAGCAAGTTTAATAAATTCAATGGAAATTTATCTGTATTATTTGATACAACTAAAACGCCGTCAAATGCCGAACTCATGAGTCTTGGCAATATTAATGCGACTAAGGTAACCTTTGAAGGCGATGGCCGTATTGTCATTGATAGTGAACGGCTGAAAGACACCAGCGGCCATGACAAATTGACGGCGGATAAGATCATTGTAAATACTGGTGATACCGGCAAATTAATCGTAGGCTACGACGCTTATGATAAAACAAATGGAAGCTATGCTGGCAAAAACAACACTGACGCTATTGCCACAGTCTATGGTAAAGGCTTTACGAAAGCGAACGGCTATATGTGGGTCGAAGACGTAGACCAACTCCAAGCTATCGATACGAACCTCGGCGGTAACTACGCCCTGCGCAACTCTATCGACGCGACGGGAACGGCAAGTGGAACTGGCTTTAAGCCTATTGGATTAGATATCAATGGCAAAGTCAGCGTTGAAAATGGAAAATACGGTTTTTATGGGAAATTCGACGGCATCGATTACAATATTTTTGGCTTGACCATTAATCAGTCTGATGAAGTGAATGTCGGTTTATTCGGCGTTGCTCATGATGCGACTATCAACAATGTTACCTTAGTCGGCGGCTCCATTACCGGCGGCAGTTTCGTCGGCAGCGTCGTCGGCGCGGCTATCGGGAATACCCATATCAGTAATGCGACGAACAGCGCTGCCGTAACCGGGAACATGGACGTCGGCGGCATCGTCGGGTATACAGGTGATGAAATAGATAATGTTGGTGATTCAGGTGTTTCGGAATCAGTAACAACAGATGCAATTTTTGAAAACTTGATCAATACGGGGACGATTACAAGCAACGGTAGCAGTGATGGCAAGGGCGGTACTGTCAGCAACGTCGGCGGCCTTATCGGGAATATGTATAATGGTACATTGCAGGGCAACAGCTATAACCTCGGCAACGTGTCCGGCGAAGGCTACAACGTCGGCGGCCTAGTCGGCCATGCCGTTAAGTCGATTATCGGCGACGGCACAAACCTCGTCTATAATGTTTTGGACGTAACAGGCGCCTGCAACGTCGGCGGCATCGTCGGCAATATGGAGCAAGGCAGTAAGGTCCTAAAAGCTGAAAACAGCGGCAACGTAACGGCAACAGGGTATGACAAAGAAACGTATACGTTCCATACTAATCACTGGACAGGATATACAACGCAAGATAGAGATGTACAGGTTGCAAATATCGGCGGCATAGCCGGGAACGTTTCTGCCAGTACGTTGGAGGATGTAACGAACAGCGGTGATGTTCATAGCAATCAAAAAGCAGGAAATGATTTTTATGACGCCGGCAACGTCGGCGGCATTGTTGGCAAAGCTGTTGATACAACTATTAGAAATGCGATAAACAAGGAAAACGAAATCCGCGGCGCCCATAATGTCGGCGGCGTAGTTGGTTATTTTGGCAGCAGCAATGATAGCTCTGGTACATCATATACTGTCCAATCCAGCGCAAATAATGGCGGAGATATTATGGCGACAGGCGCGCGCAATGGACAGGAGTATGTAAAAGAATTAATACGTTTTGGCGATCAAGGCGGTGAAGAAAACATCGTCGGCAATATGGGCGGCGTCGTCGGCTATTTAGACGGTGACAACGTATATATCAAAGCCGGAGCCAATCGCGGCACTGTCCATTCTTTAGATATTACCGATGGTGCTAACGTCAGCGACGCTAGTAAGGCTGCTAATACGGGAGGTATCGTCGGTAAAATCGATCGCAACAAGACGGCTTCTCTTGATGAATTAAAAAATGGGACGAAACAAGCTGCCGTCAGCGACAGTTATAATACGGGTGACGTCCGCGGTTACATGGGCGTCGGCGGCGTAGCTGGCATGATGTACAATGGGGAAATTACAGGTTCCTATAATTTAGGGACGATTAATACGACTAGAAGAACCGGTGATGTAGCAGATGCGGCTACGAAACGTGTTTCCGTCAATATGGGTGGCATCGTCGGCGATACTACGGAACAAACGTCGGCCCACGTTGTTTTGTACGACGTATATAACAAAGGACAAATTGGCGATGAAACCTATACGTTTTATGCTCGCCACGTCGGCGGTATCGTCGGCCGTCTCAGCGGCTACGTCGACAAGGCTTATAACGCTGGGGCTATTTACAACGGCTACAACGTCGTCGGCGGCATAGCCGGCTGGTTCTACAAGGGCCGTATCAGCAATTCTTTTAATACTGGTAATATTACTGTAGTCAACAACAATACAGAAGCTAGCAGTCAGGTCGGCGGTATTGTCGGCGCTGTTGGGATGTATGCAAATAAGAGTGATTTGAATGGTAATGGCGCTTGGGAGCTGTGGAAAGAACATTCATATATTAAAAATGCCTATAATTTAGGGACAATTCGGAGTTTCCAAGGCCAAGGGACTGAGGAAGGAAATACGGTTGGCGGCATTGTCGGTAGTATAGCAGGCAATGGTACAGATTTAAAACTTTATATTGAAAACGTGTATACGACAGGAAACTTATATGCCCAAGATAAAAATGGCAATTCTGTGATAGGCACTATTATAGGCGAGGTAGCTGGCGGTTCTACCAATCGTTTTAGCGTCGAAAATGGATATTACATTGCGCCAGATCCCAATTTGTCGCCAGATCCCAATTTGTCATTTACTGATTTAAGTAATGGTAACGGTCATCATACTAAGGCAATTAGTTATAAGAATCGATTTAATAAAAAAGAATATACGGGTTTTGACTTTACTACTACTAGTGGCGATAAAAATGAAAATATTGACAACGAGGACAGTGGATGGCGCTGGTATGATAATTCCACACCGATACTCAATGCCTTCCTTCCACATAGCGAAGATTATTTTTCCGGGGAAAAAGATGAAATTACGCCTGATTTAAGCGGTATCGGGTCTATCCAGTACGGCACGGCCTATGACCCCTTGCTGACGATCATCAAGGCTGATGGTTTGAAAAATGATTTGAACTTTAACTGGCAGGATTTGGGCATCAACAACGACGCCGGTATTGCCGTGTACGGCGCAGGCCTCACGCTGGACGACTTCAAAGCCACCGGCGGCAGCGGCTACTTCGGCGGCCTCATTTACAGCGACGGCGCACTGAATATCAATGCTAACGTAACTGATGCCAATAAAGACAAAGTAACAGGTGACGTGTCCTTGGGCAGCAGTTCCCAGCTCTACGGATCGTCCGTTTCCATCAACGCTGACGGCGATGTCGTCATTTACGGCACTGTGACGGCGACGGGGAATACGAATAACGGCGCTGGCGGAAACACTATTAACGATTCAAATCCCGGCGATATTACGATCAACGCCGGTAATGTCGATGTCTACGGTAAGCTCACGGCGGCGGCCGCGGGAGAATCTTTCTCCATTCCTGGAATCAACTCCATGGCCGACGGTTGGGCGCCCGGCAATGTCAACGACTCGTATGAGGCAATGTCTGATATTGGCGATCGCTTTGCCTATAAAACCAATGAATCTGGACGAAACGGCAGCATTGTCATTACGGCAAAGGGTACGGAAAAAGATGCTGAAGGGAATAGTATTGACGGCAATGTGAACCTTTTCTTCGGCAATCAGGAACAAGGCCTGATAACTGCCGGCGGTGATCTAAGCGTTGAAGCCGCAGGTGATGTATTTGTCGACAGCGACCTCGACATAGGCGGCAATATGACCTTGACCAGCAACGGCGCGAACGGCGAAGTACTGCTGACGTTGACCAATATCGGCAAGGTGCAGGCTGACCGCGTTACGGAAGCCGTCGAAAGCGCTATTAATGGGCAGTCAATTACTGTTGATAACAGAGATACATTAGTAAATAACATTTTGACGGCTGTAGGTAAAGTAGAAGGAATTACTGAAGATGAGGCTCAAAAAATTGCCGACGCATTAATCAATTCTGTTCAAGAAGGTAAGACGACGATTCAGGCTGTCGATAAACTGAACGAAACAATTGCCGTTGAGTATATGCATGATTTTATGCATAGCTTTAACACGGATACACATAATCGGATTGACTTGAATGTAACAGAATCGGGCAGCGCAAAACTGACTGTCGACATGTGGGATGACGGCGCCTATGATTTTAAGAAGTACGATAATAATAACCACACATTCCAAGCAGAACTTAATAATTTAAAATTTTATATCAACGGTAAAGAGAAGGATGCTAAAGATTTTGTCTACGTAGAAGTAAGCAACGGCGAACAACTGAAGGGAATACAAGCAGCCGGTAAAGATGCCCTCGGCTACAATTACGCCCTCATGGGCGACATCAACGCCAGCGGCGTAAAAGATTACGAAGCCATCGGTACGGGAAGTACCAGCGGCTTTACAGGCACCTTTGACGGCCGCGGCAATCGTATCATCGGTCTGAATGTCAATTCTGATCAGGGCAACGCCGGCATCTTTGATACCGTTGGAGAAGGTGGCACGGTGAAAGACGTCAATATTTACAGCGGCAACTTTACCGGTGCAAGTGCTGCCGGGGCTGTCGCCGGCGTCAACAAAGGCCGTATTGAAGGCGTCGTAACCTTTGGCAATACTGTAACTTCTGACGGCAACGCCGGCGGTATTGCAGGTATGAATGAGGGTAAAGGCAATTTTGATGAAGATGGATTATTGACTGGTAGCGGTGTTTATGACGTGGAAAGTACGGGCAGCGTTATTGCTGGAAGCAATACTGTTGCAGGCGGACTAGTGGGAACGAATGAAGGCTCTCTGGGTAATAGCTATAGTGACAGCGCCGTAACAGTTACTACTGGGATTACTACTTCTAGTGGCCTCGGTGGCGTCGTCGGCAGCAATACAGGAGATGTGCAGTTTGTTGACAGTCTCGGCGTGACCAACGGTGGTGCGACGGGAAGCAGCAACGTCGGCGGCATTATCGGCATCAATGAAGGCAAGATGTACAGTGGCTACAACGAAAGCATCGTCAGCGGCAAAGATAACGTTGGAGGTATTATTGGTACCAATGCCCAAGGTGAAAAAGTTGAAAATGTCGTCAATGCAACAAGCGTTACTGGCAAAGATAAAAATGGTAGCAGTGAAAATGTTGGTGGGTTAATTGGCGTGAATAAGGGGTCTGTAACGAACGGCCGCAATAATGGCACCATTACCGGTACTACTAATGTTGGCGGTGTTGCTGGTACAAATAATGGTACTATTGAAAATGCCAATAACGATGTGGAGCTTAATGTAAATCCTGATGGTACCGGTGACGCTCAATTCTTCGGCGGTATTGCCGGTGTAAACACAGGGACTATTACGAATGCAACGAATACGGCAAATGTAAATGCTGAGGGCGCGGATTACGTTGGTGGCATCGTAGGTAAAAATGATGGTACATTAGAAGATATGGCCGGAAATAGCGGCAATGTAACTGGCGAGAATTTTGTTGGCGGCGTTGCAGGGCTTAATAATAAAGACATTGAGGGTGTAAATGCGTCTAATACGGGCGTTGTAACAGCTAACAACGGCGGCGCAGGTGGCATCTTTGCTGAAAATAGCGGCAATATTACTAATTCTGAACTTAGCAATAATGGTACTGTCACAGGGAATGGTGGAAATGGTACGGGCGGTATTTTTGGAATTAATAGCGGTGATATTACTTACTCCAGTCTGAAAAATGAAATAGATGGGAAAGTAACCGGTACTAGCAACGTTGGCGGTTTGATTGGCAAAAATACAGGTACGATTACCGGCGGACGAGATTCTTCTGATAGTTACTACAAATATCAGATTTATAATAACGGTGAAATTACTGCAACTGGTAATGGTTTCAACATCGGTGGCCTTATCGGTAACAATACAACTGAAAATGGCAAAAGCGGCAGCTTGACCGCAGGCTATAACACCGGCGCAATTAACGCTAGCGGTAGTAACAATGTCGGCGGTATTGCCGGTACGAATGAAGGCACGTTGGATCAGGTATTTAGCACGATTTTTGATGATAACGGTGATGCTGGGAGCGTTGCAGGCGGTACGAATGTCGGCGGCTTAGTTGGCAATAACAGCGGTACGTTGAGTAATGCCTATAATACCAGTGCTGTTACCAGCAGTTATGCTGGTTTGTTAGTGGGTACGAATAGCGGTACGGTGTATAATGCGTATACGACTGCCGGAAACTCGTTCTTTGGAGCTAATCATGGGACTACTACAAACATATACTTTGCTGACGGTAGTGATGCCTCAAAACACCATGGCATGTATGAAGGCTTTGACTTTGATACGGATGGCAGCGGCATTTGGAAGAACTATGACGGTTATGGCAATCCGCTGTTGAAAGTGTTCTTGACAAAAGCCTATTATGACCCCGTGACAGGTACAGTTGTCGCAGCTGATGGGTTGGAAGCTCATCACAATGTAGTGGGCGGTTTGATTTTCCCGGGAGGACTGAACGATTTATGGTCTATCCAAATTGGTTTTAGCAAGGATAATCCGAATTGGTTAGGCTATGATTTACAAGCGGTTCCTTTTATGTCAGACGACAACTGGGATTTTCTGTATGATGATGCGCCGTTTGGGCCTTTCGACCGCAACCGCGACTTCCGCGAACGGAAAGCGGAAATCAACTTCGTCGACGGCGGCATGGAACTCTAATTTCATATGGCAGTATAAACAGACGCTCGCGTTGCGGGCGTCTGTTTTTTTTCAGGAAAAAGCTGGTGTTGCAAGGAATGCTTTCCTCACGGCGGTGGTCTGTGCAGCTTTCTGTTTTAGTACTGCTGGGGCGTAGTGTGTATCGGCAATATTCATTATGTTGCCGCGAACGTGCTAGGTAATGCGTTCCAGCTCCATCCTGTCGTAAAGAGGGTTTTTTTATCCTTAACTTGAATTGTGTTCTAATGAGTGTAATGAAATCAAAACGCAGACATGTCGCATAGATGAACAGATGGCGTAAACGGCATGGCTGCCGTCTGGGAGACGACGGCCGGCGTGTGGTATAATAAGGTAAAGATACCATCGCGCGAAGTCATTGCGCAGATAAAGGAAGTGACTTATGTATACGACAGAAATCAATCGGCTGAACGACTTTTATTTCAAGTATTTGCTGGGGAATGAAAAAAGGAAAAACCTGACGATTCATTTCCTCAACGCCGTGTTGTATGGCGACGAGACGCCTCATATTACGGACGTGTCATTTATTGACAAAGACAAGGAGCCGAAACAGGCAGACGGCAAGCTGGTAAAGCTGGATATCTTGGCCCGGACTGATACGGGCATGCTCATCGATATTGAAGTGCAAATACAGCGTCATCCTCATTTGGCCGAGCGGTTTTTGTACTACTGGGCCGAGATGTACGGCGGACAGCTCAGGCGGGGAGACGAATACAGCGCCTTGAAGCCGGCTGTGTCCATCGTGCTGATGGATTTCGACTATTTGCCTGAGGAAAGCTGGCATAATGTATACCATATTTGCAACGACGTGTCGAAACAGGTGCTGACCCATCATTTCGCTATGCATTTTATTGAACTGAAAAAGTTTAGATATAGTGATATTAAGTCGCTGCACCGATTGGGAAAATGGACGGCCTATTTTTCCAATTGCAGCGCCGAAGAAACGGAGGAATTAGCCATGAGCGACCCGATCATGAAGGAAGTCGTCAACGCCGAAATGGCTTTTACAGAAGACGAAATCATGCGGCGGCAGTACACGCAGCGGGAAAAAGCCCTGCGGGATTACCGCAGCGATATGGCCGAGGCCCGACGTGAAGGTATATTGGAAGGGAGACGTGAGGGAGAGCAAAAAGGGAGACGTGAGGGGGAGCAAAAAGGGCGAAGTGAAGAAAAGGTTTCTATTGCTGTCAACATGCTGCGGCTAGGGATAGACGTGTCTCACATTGCCGCGGCAACGGGCTTGTCTGTAGCCGATGTCGAGCTGCTGAAGACGAAACTGCCTTGATACAGGGCTTGTTGTCAGCAGCGATGCCGAAGAAACGGAGGAATTAGCCATGAGCGACCCGGTTATGAAAGAAGTCGTCAACGCCGAAATGGCTTTTACAGAAGACGAAATCATGCGGCGGCAGTACGCGCAGCGGGAGAAAGCCCTGCGGGATTACCGCAGCGACATGGCCGAGGCCCGACGTGAAGAAAAATCTTTCATAGCCGTTAACATGCTGCGCATGGGTATGGATATCTCCCTGATTGCCGCGGCGACGGGCTTGTCTATAGCCGATGTCGAGCTGCTGAAGACAAAACTGCCTTGATGCAGGACTTGTTGTCGGCAACGATGCCAAAGAAACGGAGGAATTAGCCATGAGCGACCTGGTTATGAAAGAAGTCGTCAACGCCGAAATGGCTTTTACAGAAGACGAAATCATGCGGCGGCAGTACGCGCAGCGGGAAAAAGCCCTGCGGGATTACCGCAGCGACATGGCCGAGGCCTGGCGTGAAGGTATATTGGAAGGGAGACGTGAGGGAGAGCAAAAAGGGCGAAGTGAAGAAAAGGTTTCTATTGCTGTCAACATGCTGCGGCTAGGGATAGACGTGTCTCACATTGCCGCGGCGACGGGCTTGTCTATAGCCGATGTCGAGCTGCTGAAGACGAAACTGCCTTGACACAGGCTTTGTTGTCAATAACGATAGCGAAGAAACAGCTGCAGAAGAAGGTTCTGTCATATACGAAAACCCAGCGTCATGAAAGCTGTATGTGCTTCATGACGCTGGGTTTATATTTTTGTATTAAAATGACCGCTTTCCCAAGGCGGGATGGGCGCAGGGTTTCAGGGTCAGGTGGCCGACGAGATAGCCTGCTTCTTCCAGGGTGACGTCTTCCTTCGTGCCGTCGTGCTCGAAGACGCAAAGGGGATTGTCTGCGCCGACTTCACCGCCGGGCAGGTAGATGTATTCTTCCGTTTCGCTGTCGCCGAAGATGATGCCGGCCAGGAGGTGTTTCTGGGCAATTTGGCTCATACTTTTTCCTCCTCGTCAAAGGTGATTTCCAGGAGCTTGCAGTCCCGATAGTCTGCCGATACGAGGTGGAGCAGGGTGCCGTTGTAGCGGCGGGGGAACATCGTATTGGGCTGCATGCCGTGGAGGTGGCCGAAGATGCACAGGGGGACCTTGTATTTTTCCAGGAGCTCCGTAAAGCCGCTGGGCTTGGTCAGGTCGCAGACCGGCGGGTAGTGGAGGAGCAGGATAGTGTGCTCGCAGCCGAGCTTTTCTGCTTCCTGTAGGGTGCGCTCGACGCGCAGGAGCTCGCGGCGGTAAGGCTTGGCGTCCCGTTCTTCCTTGTAGTGGATGTCGCCGGGGCAGACCCAGCCGTGAGTGCCGCAAACGGCGATGCGCCCTTCGTCGAGGGTGACTGTCGTGCCGTAGAGGTACTGCATGTTGTTTTCGGCGTCCATGCGGTTGAGCTTGCCGGCGCTTTCCCACCAGAAGTCGTGGTTGCCGCGGATGATGAGCTTCCGTCCCGGCAGGGCCCGGATTTCGTCCAGGTCTTCCTGGGCGTCCTTGAGGTGCATGGCCCACGACGTGTCGCCGGCGATGAGTACCGTGTCGTCATCGGTGACGCGGCTGTTCCAGTCTTCCTGGATGCGGCTCCAGTGGTCTTTCCAGCGGGGGCCGAATATTTCCATAGGCTTTTTAGGCGGATGGCCTGATAAGTGTAAGTCTCCGATTGCAAATAAACGCATGTATCTGTCCTTTCTGTATTGGGATTTGGCGTCAAACAGGCTGCGTCAGCTGCTGTTTCAGGGCTTCTATGAACCGTTCCCGGTGTCCCGGATTGGATATTTGGGGAATCATGTAGCCGACGAACAGGGGATTGGTCAGAAAGCGCGGCATGATCTTGACGTACAGCCTGTCGTCGCCGGGGAAGTCGTAGAAGAAAATATTGTAGCTGTCGTTGTGACGGATGAATTTGAACATAAAGTAGTCTGCCGTGCGCTGCATATAGCGGACAAACTGAGGGAGCGCAGCCTCGTCGCTGAGGATGAGGTTGATTTCATAGAACCCGATGATGGGCCGCAGGGACAGGTTGACTTCGATGCCTTCTTCACAGAGGATAGGCGTGCCGGTAAAATGGCAGGCCTGAATGTCGTCGTGGTAGTCGTAATGCTCGAAGCCGACGATCTGCGAGTGGGGATGGTGAATCGTCCCGCCCGACATGTAGCCGTGGTTGCGGTAGAATACGACGGAGCCGCGGCGGAATCGTTCCATGGCCTTGACCTGCCGCCATTTTTCCAGTCCGAAGCGGATGAGATCGACGGCGTAGGCGGCGTCGTAGGTGGAAAAGTCGCCGTCGCAGTCGTCTGTTTCGATAATCAGGGTCTGCCAGGAGTCCTTCAGGACGGGGTAGGCATTTTCCAGCCAAATCATATGGCCCTTGGTGTCCATGATGTTCTTCAAATGGGCTACGTCGCAGAAGGGGCAGTACGATTCGTCGCGGTGGACCGTATCGGGCTTTGTTTTCCCTATATCTAAATTGTATTCAAGAATATGGTGCAATGGATTCTGTTCCATACTGTACGCTCCTTTTTTATTCATTATATATTGTAGCATACGGACTGCCTTTTTTAAACCTGATGCGATATAATTATAGATACAGCTTTTCCGGCGACGGGGGAGCTGCGAAAGGATGGTAGATATATGAAGGATAAGGATATGAAGGACGGTGCCTTGTGGTCGCCTGTGCTGCTGGAATGGTTCGACGCCCACGGGCGGGACCTGCCGTGGCGGCGCGACGTGCCGCGGGACCCGTATAAGGTATGGGTATCGGAAATCATGCTGCAGCAGACGAAGGTCGAAGCGGTGCGGCCCTATTACGACAGCTGGATGGACCGCTTTCCTGATATTCCCACGCTGGCGGCGGCCTCGCAGGACGACGTGCTGCGCCAGTGGCAGGGATTGGGCTACTACTCGCGGGCCCGCAATCTCCACGAGGCCGTGCGCGAGGTTGCAGCAGCCTACGGCGGCAAGGTGCCGAAGAATAAGAAGGATATACTGGCCTTGAAGGGCGTAGGAGACTACACGGCCGGGGCGATCCTGAGCATCGCCTACGGAGAGGCCGAGGCCGCCGTAGACGGCAACGTCCTGCGGGTCTTCGCCCGACTATATAATATAGACGGCAACATCTTATCGGGGTCGGTGAAAAAGGAAATTACGGCTTTGGTGCAGGCTCAGATTCCCCGGGACCGGGCTGGGGCGTTCAACGAAGCGCTCATGGATTTTGGGGCCATGATCTGTATTCCTAAGCATCCCCGCTGCGGCGAATGCCCCCTGGCCGACGTATGCATGGCGAAGCGGGCCGGCCGGGAGCAGGAGCTGCCCGTGCGCATCGTAAAGAAAAAGGTACCGACGGAGCAGGTGACGGTCGTCGTCGTAGAGGACAAGGGGCGCTGGCTCATCCACCGCCGGCCGCCGCAGGGCTTGCTGGCGTCGATGTGGGAGTTTCCCAACGGGACGGGCGGCCTGGACGGCGTGCGGCAGCTGACGGAAGGCATCGGCGTGACGATAGCCGTCGACGACCAGCCCATAGGGACTTTGAAGCACGTCTTTTCCCATAAAATATGGCAGATGACTATCTATGAAGGCCGCCGGATTGGCGGAGAGCTTGTGGAAAAGGAGGATTGGCAGTGGCTGCCGCGGCGCGGCGTGACGTCCGTTCCCTGGGCGGGGCCTCACGGTAAAATCACTGCTATGGCGAGATGAAGGGACCCTTTTTTATCAATTTCATGATCATCATGTCGTGCATCTGCGTGTGCTCCGCCGTGTTGTGGAACTACATCTACCGCCGCAGCCGCTGGCTGGCGCTGGTCGTCTTCGTGGCGGCGGCGACAGTTATCGCCGGCGCAGGCCTGTCTTACTACGGGAGGGTGTTTCCAGCCGTACAAGGGACTGCCGAGGGGATGCTCCTCATGTACGGCTCCCTGGGGGCTATCAGCTGGTTTTTCCTGTTTTTCCTGGCCTTTCCCGTCTTAGTCGTCGCTTCTGCTGCCGTCTTTATCGAGCGGCGTCTGCGGCGGCGAAAGCAGAAACGGCGAGGCGTGACGGCTATGCCGCCTGTACCGCCGGAAAAGGGGCAGGGACGGGGGATTACGCGGCGTTCCTTCCTGCGCGGCGTCGCGGCGGTCATCCCCGTGGCGGCGGCCGGTACGAGCGTATTGGGGAATTTCGTCGGCGAGAGCTATCTGGCCGTAACCCGTCACGACTTGCACTATCCCGACCTGCCGGACTACCTCGACGGCTATAAAATCGGCCAGATTTCCGACGTCCATCTGGGGCTCTTCGTCAGTCCTGAGCGGCTCCGCGAAGCTTTGGAGGCGCTGGCGGCGGAGGGAGTAAACCGCGTGGAAATTACAGGCGACCTCATCGACGAGCTGTCTCTCCTGCCGCAGTGCGGCGACGTGCTGCGGGAGATGGCGGCGAAATTTCCCGACGGCATGGATTACTGCTACGGCAATCACGAGTATTACCGCGGCCTCGAGGCCATTACGGCTATGCTGGAGACGACGCCGGTACGCATCCTGCGCAACGGCGCCATAGAGGCCTCGCCTGGGCGGGGGCGGAACTTGGCCAGCCGGTCCGGCCAGGACGACGCGCCCTTTTACATTGCCGGCACGGATTACAGCTTTGCCCGCGGCGACGAGGCCTTTACAGCCCAGCGGCGGGAGTACGTAGCCCAGGCCTTGGACGGCGTGCCTGAGTCGGCCTTCGTCGTCATGCTGGCGCACCATTCCGATTTCATCGACGAAGGCTTTGAGCGGCGCATCCCCCTGACGATGTGCGGCCACACCCACGGCGCCCAGTTCGCCCTCATCGGGCCCGTCGTCGAATCCGTCGGCTTCAAGTACCTGCGCGGCATGTACCGTCAAGGCCGCTCGTATGGCTACGTCAACCGTGGCACAGGCCACTGGCTGCCCTTCCGGGTATTCTGCTCCCGCGAGGCGACCGTCTTTACCCTGCATAAAGGATGAACAGGAGGAATTTATAGATATTTATGATGATACAAAAAGCGATTTTACATATCTTGGATTTCAATACGAACATGTGCATCTTGTCGCAGAAGGACCTCGATTTCAGCAGCGACGTCGTGTACGAATACGTGGACAAGCGCATGAGCCGCATCCTGCAGGATGCAGGCCAGCAGACAGGCGTATTTTACGCGACGAGCTCCTATCAGGCCCTGCTGCAGCAGCTCGTCGGCGGCGGGATGGACTTCGACGAGTTCGCGTCCCAGACGGCGCGGCAGCTCTACGACATCTTGTCGCACTGCGACGGGCCGGCGTCGCTGGACGTCCTCGTCGTCGATTTCAATGACGACGCCGACGTGCGCTGCATCGGCGTGCTCCTGCTGGACAACAAGACGGCCTATACTCATCAGATATTGGACGACGACGGGGCAGTGTACAACAAGCTCATCAAGCATTACGCCATCCTGCCCGGCGCGTCCCAGAAGATAGAGGCCTACGCTCTCATAAACTGCAGCGATTTCTCCATCCGCTTCGTCGACAAGAAGCGGCAGATGGACGGGGAAGATGTCTATATCCTGCCTGAACGGCTCCTGCAGTGTACGTCGGTCATTTCGGCCAGGGACGCCGTCAAGCTGGTCAGCAAGATTGCTGCCAAGGTCGCTGAGGATCACGGCGGAAATACGGTGGAGGTCTTATCGAAGGCTAAGAATTACCTCGTCGAAAACGCCGAGACGGCCGAAGCCTTTTCGCCCCAGGACTTGGGGGCCGAGGTGTTCGCCGGTTCGCAGGCCATGCGGAATGAATTTGCCGCCCAGCTGGAGGAGGCCAAGCTGCCTGCCGACGTGCCCATCGCCAAGGCCTTTGCCGAACGGGCCGGCCGCAGCCACAAGATCAAGACCGATACGGGCATTGAAATCATCTTCCCGTCGGAATACATCGAAAACACGGATTACATCCAGTTTATCAACAATCCCGACGGCACCATTTCCATCGAATTGAAGAATATCGGAAAGATCATCAATAAATAAACGAGAGAGGGCTTTTTCCCATCGGGGAGAGGGCCCTTTTTCTTTGAGCTGCTCTATGATTGAATTTTATGGAGAAAAATGATACGATTACATATATATTTTAAGAATGGCCTTTAACGTTCGAGGGATGTCTGCCGAAAGGGGAATGGGACATGGAACTGCGCGTGCTGAAGTATTTTTTAGTCGTTGCCAGAGAAGAGAATATTACGAAGGCGGCTAAGATGCTGCACATTACGCAGCCTACCTTGTCGCGCCAGCTCATGCAGATGGAGGAAGAGTTCGGCGTGGCCCTGTTCAAGCGCAGCAAGCACAGCATCATCCTGACCGAGGAGGGCATGATACTGCGCCGCCGGGCCCAGGAGCTCGTCGACCTGGCCGAAAAGACGGCGAAGGAAGTGTCGCGTCAGGACGAGGTCATTTCCGGCGAAATCGCCATCGGCTGCGGCGAGACGAAGAATCTGGAACCTATGGCCAAGGTCATGGCGGCCTTTCAGCAGGCCTATGGAGAGGTGCAGTTTATCTTGTATACGGGCATTGCCGACGACGTGAAGGAGCGCATCGAGCAGGGGACCCTCGATTTCGGACTGCTCATCGAGCCCGTAGACGTGAGCAAGTACAGCTACCTGCACATGCCTCTCAAGGATCGCTGGACCGTGCTGATGCGGCAGGATCATCCCCTGGCGGCCAAGGAGGCCGTCGAGCCGCAGGATCTGGCAGGGCAGCGCCTCATCATGCCGGCCCGCTTGTCCGTAAAAAATCAGGTCGAAGCCTGGCTGGGGCGTTGGCAGTCCGACGTGCGCCTGGCCGTGTACATGAATCTGTCGGCATACAACAAGATGGTCCTGACGGACAACGGCGTCGGCCTGGCCTTGGGATTGGACTTCGACACGGCGCTGCCGAGCCTGTGCATGCGTCCTATGAAGCCGGTCATTGAAAACGGCAGCTACATGGTCTGGAAGAAGAACCAGTTCCTGTCGCCTGTGCTGGAACGGTTCATCGAGTTTACCGAAGCGTATCTGCGGGAGCACTATGGGGAGCCGGTCAGTGAATAGGGCGTCGGCGTCTGGATACGGCCGGTCCATACCGGCGGAAGACGTTGCCTTTTGCCGTCGTTTTACTTGTTTTTTCCATTCCATCGTAGTATGATATATATGTAAAAAATACATATTATATATTTACATTAATATATTTAGTCTTTGAGGCAAGGTGAGAAAGGGAAATCCTTTCATAGTCCTGACCGGCGGTGACAGTCCGCAACCTCCTGAGGGAGCTGACCCGGCGAAATTCCGGGACCGACAGTATAGTCTGGATGAGAAAAGACTTCGGGCGCGGTGCAGGTGTGTTTGCCGTGCCGTTCTCAAGTGCGAAAAGGCTGGATGTATTCCGGCCTTTTTTTGATTTGCCGCAAGATAGAAGGGCAGGTAATCAGTATGGAAAAGAAGTATTATTTGGGATTTGACGCCGGGACGCAGAGTGTAAAGGTCGCCGTGTACAGCGAGGACATGGAATGCGTAGCCATGGATACGGCCAAGACGACGCTGTATTATCCTCACCCCGGCTGGGTGCAGATGGACGTAGACGAATATTACCGCCTCATCAAGCAGTGCATGGCGTCGTGCAGCCGCCAGCTGGAAGAGAAGGGGATTTCCCCGGCAGCAGTGCGGGCCATTATGGGCGACGGCATCATCTGCGGCATCGCCGGCATCGACGCCGAGGGGAACGCCGTGACGCCGTATGTCAATTATCTGGACAGCCGCACGGCTGACGACGTAGAAGGGCTGAAGGCCCTGAAGCTGGATATCTGGGCGGCCGAAACGGGAAACGCCGAGCCCAACGTCATGTTCCCAGCCATGTTTGCCCGCTGGTTTATGAAGCATATTCCGGCCTTTAATGAAAGGGGCGTCAAGTTCGTCCACAACTGCCCGTACGTCCTCATGCATCTGGCCGGATTGAAGGGCGAAGACGCCTTTATCGACTGGGGCGCTATGTCCGGCTGGGGCCTGGGCTACAACGTCGTGACCAAGGAATGGTCGGACGAACAGCTGCGCATCCTGGGCATCGACAAGAAATACATGCCGCGCATCGTCAAGCCTTGGGATATTATTGGGCATCTCTGCGAAGACGACGCTCTGGAAACGGGCTTTCCGGCTGGCATTCCTATTTGCGCCGGCGCCGGCGATACGATGGAATCCATGATGGGCAGCGGCATTCTGGAGGCGGGAAAGGCCGTCGACGTAGCCGGCACATGCGCCATGTTCTGCGCCGCTACGGACGGCATCATCCCCGAATTGTCCGTACCGGGAAGCGGCCTCATCTTCAATTCGGGCACCTTGCCGGGGACGTATTTCTATTGGGGCATGGTGCGGACCGGCGGCTTGGCTCTGCGCTGGTTTAAGGATTTTGTCTGCCGCCGTGAAGACGATGCGTATTATGCCGAGCTGGATAGGCTGGCGGAACGCCATCCGGCAGGATGTGACGGTGCGATGTTCATTCCGTATTTGACCGGCGGAAACGGTGAGTTTCCCTACGTGCGCGGGACTTTTACGGGATTGACTCTCGACTCCGATCAGGGGGCGATGTGGCGATGCGTCTTGGAAGGCATCGGCTACGACTACATGGAAGTTACCGACCGGTACCGGGCAGCAGGTATTGACCTGACGACGCTGACCATTACGGAAGGGGGAAGCCGTGATGATTTGTGGAATCAAATCAAAGCAGATATGCTTGACACGCAGGTATCGACACTGCGCGTAGCCGGCGGTGCCGTACCGACGAACTGCATCGTAGCTGCCTATGGCGCAGGCGATATTGCTGACCTCAAACAGGCTCTCCAGCGGCAGCTCGCCGTCCATAAGACCTTTAGGCCGAATAGGGACAACACGCTCATGTATCGGCGGCAATATGAACAAAGACGCCGCATATTGCAGGCTTTAAACAGCGGCGAAGGGCAAAAAAATGAATTGTGAAAAATTACATAATCTGGTATAACCAATGTTCATAATATAACGTAGTAAACGGCGATTTTGATATCGAATGATGAAATAAAAGTATTGGACATAGTTTATGTATAAAAAAAATGTATACATAATATGCAGTTTTTTGGAAAAATCGCGTTTTTTCAGTAGATTTTTTTGGAAAACGTGATATACTATGAGTGTAAGCAGTGAAACTTATTTTAATAACGCGCGTGAGTTTTTGAAAAAGACTCGTGAAAAAAATCACGCGAAATAAGGAGGAGTTTAACATGTTTTGTAAAAAGGTAATGGTTATTGGCGCAGGCACCATGGGTTCCGGTATCGCTCAGGTATTTGCTGTTAATGGCTGCGAAGTCGTTTTGAACGATATTAAAGACGAATTCATCGCCAGCGGCAAAGCTAAAATTGATAAAGCCTTAACGAAATTGGTCAGCAAAGAAAAAATGACGCAGGAAGAAAAAGATGCTGTAATGGGCCGTATCTCCGGCTTCGTTACCCGCACGGCTGACAACATGAAAGACATCGACCTCGTTGTTGAAGCAGCTATCGAAGATCTGAAAATCAAATCGGCTATCTTCAAAGAATTAGACGAACTCTGCCCGGAACACACGATTCTGGCCAGCAACACGTCCTCTTTGTCCATCACGCAGATCGGCGCAGCTACGAAACGTCCGGACAAAGTTATCGGCATGCACTTCTTTAACCCCGCTCCGGTCATGAAATTGATCGAACTCATCAACGGCATTGCTACTTCCGAAGAAACCTTTGCAAAGATCAAAGAAGTATCTGAAGAAATCGGCAAATCCCCGGTTAAAGTTGCTGACTTCCCGGGCTTCGTAGGCAACCGCGTCGTTATTCCGATGATCAACGAAGCTATCCAGGCTTTGATGGAAGGCGTAGCATCCAAAGAAGATATCGACTCCGTATGCAAACTGGGCTTCAACCATCCGATGGGCCCCTTGGCTTTGAGCGATTTGATCGGCAACGACGTTGTCCTTCACATCATGGAAGTTCTCTATGAAGGCTTCGGCGATCCGAAATATCGTCCGTGCCCGCTCCTCAAAACGTACGTTAACGCTGGTTACCTCGGCCGCAAAACAGGCAAAGGCTTCTACGACTACAAATAATAGGCGAGCAGTACAAACACAACTCTATAAGCAAGCGATGTAAACTCAAGCGATTTATATTTGTCAAGCAGTGGGCGTGAGTATTCACGCCCCTTGTTTGCACGTCTTACGTGTGAATATATTATTTTGGGAGGGTTCTAACATGGACTATCAGAACATTATTTACTCGGCAGAAAATGGTATTGCAACGATTACGATTAATCGTCCGAAAGCTCTGAACGCTTTGAACTTGGCTACGATGACGGAATTAAAAGATGTCGTCGCTAAAATCGCCGTTGATCCGGAAGTCAAAGTCGTTATCATTACGGGCTCGGGCAACAAATCCTTCGTAGCTGGTGCAGATATCGTCGAAATGTCCACGAAGAATGCTGTTGAAGGCCGCGTTTGGGGTCAGGTTGGCCAGGATACATTTACGGCTATCGAAAACCTGCCGCAGCCGGTTATCGCTGCTATTAACGGTTTCGCATTGGGCGGCGGCTGCGAATTGTCCTGCGCTTGCGATATCCGTTATGCTTCTGAAAACGCTAAATTCGGTCAGCCGGAAGTTGGCCTCGGCATTACGCCGGGCTTCGGCGGCACACAGCGTCTGCCCCGTGTCGTTGGCCGCGGCTATGGCAAAGAATTGATCTTCACGGGCGGCATGATCGACGCTCAGGAAGCTCTCCGCATCGGTTTGGTTAACAAAGTTGTTCCGCAGGAAGAATTGATGGACGCAGTTATGGGCTTGGCTAAGAAGATTGCTAAAAATGCTCCGATCGCCGTACAGCTCTCCAAAGCAGCTATCAACCGCGGCATCAACTGCGACGTTATCACCGGTATCGCTTATGAAGCCGAAGTATTCGGTCTCTGCTTCGCTACGGAAGACCAGAAAGAAGGCATGGGTGCTTTCGTTGAAAAACGCAAAGCTACGTTCACCGGCAAATAATATCCTTGTTATTGCCTCATGACTAATAAAAAAACCGTATCCTCACCAGAGGGTACGGTTTTTTTATTAGTCTTTGAAATAGGGCTTGAAAACGGAACGATTCGGTTCCTTGCGGACTTTCTTTTCGCCGCTGCGGCGGAATGTTCCTGCAGCGTTGTCGTTTTGCTTCCGCGGCGCAAAATGACGGCGCTTTGCCGTATTGTTCCGATACTCTCCGCCCAGGTCGCTCCGGTCGGATCGCTCAGAACGGTCGTTCCGGTCATTGCGGTCATGGCGATAGTCGCGCCGACGGTTTTTGTCTCCGTAGGAGCGGCGGGAGCGGTGGACGCGCAGGGGCGCCTCTTCCGTAATGTTGACCGGCGTCGTGTCCGGCTCCTTCGTAAGCAGCTTGATGGCTGCCGACAGGAGGGCGACGGAGTCGAAATGGGTGAGGAGCTCTTCGGCGTTAGCCCGGTAGATGCTGTAGTTGTCGTCTTCTGTCGCGGCGACGAGACGGCGGATAGCCGCCTGCTGGGCTCCTTCCAGGGCTTCCGAGAAGGTCGGAGCCTTGCGGCGGGCGATGCGCCGTTTGATGAGCCGTTCAATGGCCCGCAGGTGATCGATTTCGCGGGGAATGACGAAGGTCGTCGCTTCGCCGCTCTGGCCGGCCCGGCCTGTACGGCCGACGCGGTGGACGTAGCTTTCCGGGTCCTGGGGCAAATCGTAGTTGAATACGTGGGTGACGCCGCTGATGTCTAGGCCGCGGGCGGCGACGTCGGTGGCGACGAGAATATCGATGGTCTTTTCACGGAACTGGCGGATGACCGTGTCCCGTTTGGCCTGAGTCAGGTCGCCGTGAATGCCTTCGGCGGAATAGCCGCGCTTTTTCAAGGCTTCGGACAGCTCGTCGACGCGGCGCTTGGTACGGACGAAGATAATGGCCAAGTCCGGCTCCTGCAGGTCGAGAAGGCGGCAGAGGATATCGAACTTCTGGCGGTCCGGCACTTCGATGTAGGACTGCTCAATGAGGTCGATGGTCACTTCCTTGGCTTTCATGCGGACGATCTGCGGGTCGTGGAGGAAGGTTTCTGCCAGCTGCTGAATGGGCTTGGGCATGGTAGCCGAGAACAGCAAGGTCTGACGGGTGCTGGGCGTAGCGGCCATGATGAGGTTGATGTCTTCGATAAAGCCCATGTCCAGCATTTCGTCGGCTTCGTCGAGGACGATCGTCGAAATATGGCTCAGGCTGATCGTGCCGCGCTTCATGTGGTCAATGAGGCGCCCCGGCGTGGCGACGACGATCTGCGGCGATTTGCGCAGGCGGCGCAGCTGCCGTTCCATATCCTGACCGCCGTAAATCGGCAGGGCCTGGATGTGGGTAAACTGGGCCAGGTGGTTGAGCTCTTCGGCGACCTGCATGGCCAGCTCGCGCGTCGGCGACAGGACGACGGCCTGTATTTCCTTCGACGGCTCGGACGCTAATATTTTTTCTAATACGGGAATGCCGTAGGCTGCCGTTTTGCCCGTGCCGGTCTGTGCCTGGCCGATCATATCGCAGCCCGACATGGCGACGGGGATGGCGTTTGCCTGAATCGGCGTCGGTTCTTCAAAGCCCATTTCGTTTAAGGCGTTGAGAATGACGTCGCTAATTTGTAAGGTTTGAAATTTTTCTAACATGTATGCCTCCTTTTGTATAACTTATTTATTATATCATTAGATAGATTAAAAGAATAGAGGGGGGCTGCGTTTTTGCGGCAGGAGAATGGCGGGCTTTCGTATTGAGCGGCGGCGGAATTTCTGTTATAATGAGAAAAACGAATGTTCGCAGAAAGGGAGGATACGATGATGGATTTGCTGCAGGGACTGAACGACGCCCAGCGTCAGGCCGTGACGACGACGGAGGGCTGCGTGCGGGTTATCGCCGGCGCAGGCTCGGGCAAGACACGGGCCTTGTCGCATCGGTTTGCCTTTTTAGTCAACGAGCTGGGCATCTTGCCGGGCCATATCCTCTGCGTCACCTTTACGAATAAGTCGGCGGCGGAAATGCGCCGGCGCATTCATAATCTGACCGGCGACAACGACACGGGTTACGTCAACACGTTCCATGGCTTCTGCGTAGCGGTCCTGCAGGAAGACAGCCACGCCGTCCAGTATCCCAAGAATTTTCTCGTCCTTGATAATGCCGATATCGACGCCATACTTCAGATAATTTACGAGGAACGGGGGCTGACGCTGCGCAATATGACCTTTTCCGCCGTCCGGGATATGATAGAAATGCGCAAGCTCGTCCAGGAGCCGGAGTATTACGCCGACATGATTACGATGTCCCTGGAGCGGCTGAAAAAGAAGTACGATGAAGCCGTGTCGGCTGCGGATATCATCTTCTACGGCTATTTGTATCAGGAAAAGAAATGCTTCGGCCTCGATTACAACGACCTCATCAAGTTTTCCCTGTATATTTTCAAGGAACACGACGACATCCGGCTGAAATGGCAGCGGCGGCTGGAATACATCATGATCGACGAATTTCAGGATATTGACCTGCTCCAATACGAGCTCATGAGCGTGTTGTGGGGATATCACAAGAATTTATTCATTGTCGGCGACCCGGACCAGACGATTTATACATGGCGCGGCGCCAACGTGAAGTATCTTCTGGAATTCGATAAGGCCTTCCCGGGGACGAAGACCATTCTGATGATGGATAATTACCGCTCGACGCCTCAGATTCTGGCGGCAGCCAATGCCCTCATCGACAACAACGTGTGCCGCATGGCCAAATCGCTCCGGCCGACCTTGCCGGACGGCGACGTTGTGGTCTGCCATTTTTCCGAAAGCCCCCAGGCCGAAGGGCAGTGGATGGCCGGGCGCATGAAGGCCTTGCGCGAACGCGGCGTGCCTTACAAGGACCTGGCCGTCCTGTACCGGGCCCACTACGTGACGCGGACTGTGGAGGAAGCGCTGCTGAAGGAGCACATACCTTACGTCATATACAGCGGCGTCCAGTTTTTCAACCGCAAGGAAATCAAGGACGCCCTCAGCTATTTGCGCATCATCGCCTATAAAGACGACTTGTCCTTCCGGCGGATTGCCAACGTGCCGAAGCGCAACCTGGGCAAGCGGCGCATGGCCTTTCTGCAGGAATACGCCGACGCCCGCGGCTGCTCCCTGTACGAAGCCTTGGCCGAAACGATGGACGACGGCCTGTTTAAGGGGACGAAGGCCCGCCAGTTCGTATCTCTTGTCGAGGCCTTTGCTGCCGATTACGAGGGACGGCCCGTGTCGGAGGTCCTGGCGGCAATCCTCGATGCCAGCGGCTATGAGAAAGCCCTTCGCACCGAAGGCAGCCAGGAGCGGCTGGATAACCTGGCCGAGCTCAAGCAGGCCGTGTACGAGTATGAAACGACGTGCGGCGAGGAAGTCACGCTGGAGCATTATTTGTCCCATGTGGCCTTGCTTACCAACGCCGACGCCGCGCCGGATGACGACAAGGTCAAGCTCATGACGGTTCACGCCGCCAAGGGGCTGGAATTTCCCTACGTGTTCCTGTGCGGCCTGAACGAAGGCATTTTCCCGTCGCGAAAGGTGCGGACGATGCAGGCCATGGAAGAAGAACGGCGTCTGGCCTTCGTAGCCCTGACGCGGGCCGAAAGGGGCTTGTATCTGTCCGAAGCGGACGGGCAGCATTTCGACGGCGCAGTCCGCTATCCGTCGCGGTTTATTCTGGATATGGGCCCGGAGGTGCTGGCGTATGACAATCCGCCGCCGGACAGCCTCGTCCGGGCGACTCGGGACTATATCGAGTACAGCCGCAAATACTGGCCCGACCGGGAGGGCGAAAGGCCCTTTGCTTCCGGCCAGCGGATACGGCACGCCGTCTTCGGCGAGGGAACCGTTATCGACGCCGATATGGACCGGCAAGCCTACGTCGTGCAGTTCGACGCTATGGATACGGCGCGGATGATTTCGTTCCGCGTGAAGCTGGAAGCCCTGTAACACAGAGGAAGATTTATTGCAGAAGAAGGAAGGAACGTACGTATGAATCCGGAGAAAATCTATCCCCGTACAGGAGATAGGGAGACTGTCTACTTAAAGCATGTCGTAACGAATCCCAACATATAAATTGGAATTTATGGAGGTAATTTTATTATGAGTAATAAAGACATAGCAACAAAAGAAGATTTAATGAAAGTAATAGATATATTTGACACAATTGGAATTGCATATTGGTTGGACGGTGGATGGGGTGTAGATGTTTTAGCAGGTAGACAAACAAGAATTCATAGAGATATAGATATAAATTTTGATGCCCAATATACGGAAGAGTTATTAGAGGTGCTTTTAAATCTGGGCTATACGATTAGTACGGACTGGAGTCCTGTTAGGATAGAATTATATAGTGATGAGCGTGGTTACTTAGACATTCATCCCTTTGTTTTAAATGAGGATGGGACTTCAAAACAAGCGAATTTGGAGGGAGGTTGGTATGAATTTGAAAAAGACTACTTTGGTTTCGCTTTTTTTGAAGGGAAAACAATTCCCTGTACATCCTTAAAAGGGCAAAAAGTTTTCCATTCAGGGTATGAATTACGAGATAAAGATATGCATGATATCTCCATTCTTGAAAGTTTATCAAAATAGCATGGAGGCAACTTCTTAAGATATATTTTATTTTTCTTAATGCCAATCATATGCGGATTCCTGTATTTACCTATCCCTTGCCTGTGATCTGGTTGGTTAGTATTGTTGCTCTATACATACGGCATGGCGAATATTTCTATGACAGGAATGAAAAAGCTGCTGGAAAACGCAGGTGCTGCGCTTTCTAGCAGCTTTTTGACGGATATGTTGTTTTGTACGTCGTGCCTATCTTTGCGAGCGGTACAGATATTAGACATTGAATCTTTCGACGGCCTCAGCGGCCATGGGGTCGCCGCGGGTCAGGAAGGGTTCCCGGCTGCCGTCCAGACCTTTGTTCAGACTGCGGGTTCCGGATGAATGGCCGGCGCACCGCCTATGTCAAATACGGCGCTGCATAACATAACCCAGACCATGGCAGGTTCTGCCGCGGCCTGGGTTATATTGTATCTGCTTATTTTTTATTTTTCTTGCGCGAGGCGAAGTCGCCGCAGGCCTGGATGAGGTTGACGCCTACGATGAGGATGATAATCGTCGCCAGCATGACGTCGGCGCGGAAGCGCTGGTAGCCGTAGCGGATGGCGATGTCGCCGAGACCGCCGCCGCCGATTGCGCCGGCCATGGCCGAGGCGCCGATGAGGTTGACGACGAGGACCGTAATGTTGTTGATGATCGTCGGCAGGGCTTCAGGAATGAGGACCTTGCGGATAATCTGGAAGGGCGTGGCTCCCATGGATTCGGCCGCTTCGACGAGGCCGAAGTCGACGTCGCGGATAGACGTTTCGACGAGACGGCTCAAGAAGGGAATAGCCACGATGGTCAGGGGCACGCAGGCTGCCGTCGTACCAATGGACGTGCCGGCGATGATGCGGGTCAGAGGAATGATGGCGACCATGAGGATGATAAAGGGAATCGAGCGGATGATGTTGACGATGGTGCCCAGTATCTGATTGATAAAGCGGTTTTCCAGAATATGGCCCCGGCTGGTCGTGACCAGCGTAATGCCGAGGGGAATACCGATGATGGCGGCGATGACCGTGGAAACGGCGACCATGAAGACCGTTTCCTGAATGCCTTGGAGCATTAAATTAATGATTTCTTGGGACATATCCTAAAACCTCGCTTCCGATAGGTAATTCTTTGATGAAGGCGAATGCCTTGGCCTGGGCCTCCATGTCGCCCATGATGACGACGATGAGGTAGCCGAAGGGCTCGTCCTGAATGTAGTCGATGTTGCCGTAGAGGACGCTGACGTAGGTGTTGAAGCGCCGCACGACGGAGGCGACGACGGGTTCGTTTGTAGCCGCGCCCTTGAAGCGCAGGCGGACGAGCATGCCGTAGCCCGGCGCAGGCTGGTCCGTAATGCCCATCTTGGCGATGCCTGCGGGCAGTTCCATGTTGATGACCGATTTGACGAAGTCCTTCATCGTCTGGGACTGGGGATTGGTAAAGACGTCGACGACGCGGCCTGCTTCCTTGATGACGCCGCCCTCAATGACGGCAACGCGGTTGCAGATTTCCTTGATGACTGCCATTTCGTGGGTGATGATGACAATGGTAATGCCCAGGCGCTGGTTAATGTCCTTGAGCAGCTCGAGGATGGATTTCGTCGTCTGCGGATCCAGGGCCGACGTGGCTTCGTCGCACAGGAGGATGTTCGGGTCGCTGGCCAGAGCCCGGGCGATGCCGACGCGCTGCTTCTGGCCGCCCGACAGCTGGGCCGGGTAGTTGAACTGCCGGTCCGTCAGGCCGACTAATTCCAAAAGGTCGGCGACTTTTTTCTGGATGGCTTCCTTCGACGCGCCGATGAGCTCCAGCGGGAAGGCGATGTTGTCGAAGACCGTCCGCGACGAAAGCAGGTTGAAATGCTGGAATATCATGCCGATGTGCTTGCGTTCCGCCCGCAGCTGGGCGTCGGTCATGTTGGTCAGGTTCTTTTCGTCGATGATGACGTTGCCACTCGTCGGCCGTTCGAGCATGTTGATGCAGCGGACGAGGGTCGATTTGCCGGCGCCGCTCTTACCGATAATGCCGAAGATTTCGCCGTCTTCAATGGTCAGGTTGACGCCTTTGAGGGCGTGGACCTGGGCCTTGCCGTCGTAGGTTTTGGTAATGTTTTCCAGTTTTATCACAATATCAACTCCTTGATTCAGTACGAGTTCAACCCGGTGGCAGTACAACTAAAAAAGCCGTCAAACAGATGACGGCTCGGTACTTCGTGTATGTCGCTTCATCTGCCGGAATACTCCGTTGGAATTGGCACCTTCCCTGACGGGGGTTGCCGCAGCGTCATGGGGCCAGTCCCTCAGCTGCTCTGGATGAACTTGTATATTTGGTTGTTGCTTAACATATTATCACTAAGGAACGGGTGTTGTCAAATATAAGAGGTATCTCGCCGTGTAAAATATGAGAAAACAAAAGAAATAGGCGCGGCCTGCGAACTGGGAATTTCGTAAAAATGCAATATGAAACCCGGGAAAAAGAGATATTTTTTTGAAATAGTGTGCCTGCATATTAAAGCTGTTAAGGAAAACGGTTCATGCACTCTGCCGTGGAAAAGACAGGCCAGGGAGGTTTTATGAAGAATTTTTCCTTCGTTTAATTTTTGTTTATCTTTTCCGAATACACTGCATGGTAATGAATATACCTGTGCGAACGTATCAAGATATCTGCGGCGGCGTGGTATAATAAAAGACAAGGCCGCGTCATGCGGCAGGAAAGCGGGGAGAAGGACAGATGAACCTGAGAGATATACCTATTGGAAAACGATTGCTGTTATCTAACTTTGTCATGATAGCCATTCCCGTGGCCTTTACTCTCGTCGTCAGCATCGCTATTTTTTTAGGCCTCCATTTCGGCAACATCAACAGGGCGGCGGCCATTTCCTTTCTCTGGCCGGAGAGCAACGGCCCGACCTTATCGGTGCAGTTTGAGTTGAGCCGCCTCTGCGTCCGCGCCGACTGGTATACCGGAGGCATGGGCCGGCTCATGCAGACGAGCGACCATTTGGAAGATCAGGGCCTTACGGTGGCGATTTCCCAGAAAGGACAAATCCTGTATGCGACGGAGCATACTGATCCCTGGGCGACGATCGGCGAGGCGTACCGGCGCAGCCCGGGCAGCGGCGCGGCCCTCAACTGGTCGGATGAAGGCATCGCCTTCCATTATACGTCGCCTGAGACGGGCGTAGCCGTAGCCGTCGTCGGGCCGGTACAACTGCGCAAGCACGGCGGCATTTGGGACCTCAGCTCAAAGAATATCGTAAAGGTCGCCTTTGTCGTCTTAGCCATATTGGCGGTCCTCGTGACGATTGCCGTAGGGCTTTTCTTAGCGCGCCTGCTGGCCCGGCAAATCGTCCGGCCTGTAGAGGAAATGCGGAACATCGCCGAAGACATTAGCCGGGGCAATTTGGACCATCCCGTCGTTGCCGATGGGAACGACGAAATCAGCCAGACCTGCCGGGCCTTTGAAACGATGCGCAAAGAACTGAAGGCGTCGCGGGAAATGAGGGACGCCTACGACAAGAACCGCAAGGAGCTCATCGCCGGCATTTCCCACGACCTGGCGACGCCTTTGACCCGTATCGAAGGCTATGCCAGCGGCCTGCGCGACGGCATTGCCAATACGCCGGAAAAGCGCAGCCATTACCTGGCTATGATTATCGACACGTCGAAGATGATGACCCGCCTGGTGCGGACGCTGTTCCTCTTTTCCAAGTTTGACTTGGGACAGGTGGAATTCTGCTGGGAAACTGTAGACCTGTGCGGCTATTTGGAAGACTACACGGGCGAGCAGGCCGAGCATTTCCGCAGACAGGGGCTGGATATTTCCTATACGGCGTCTGTGGATACGGCAGTCGTATCTATGGACCGGACCCATTTCCAGCGTGTCGTGGAAAATATCATCGGCAACAGCGTAAAATATAAAGACGGAGACGAAGGCCATTTGGCCATATCCCTGGACGCTGCCGGAGACGACGCCGTGCGGCTGACCTTTGCCGACGACGGCCGCGGCGTAGGCGCAGACGATCTGCCCAAGCTGTTCGACTCGTTTTACCGGACCGACAAGGCCCGCAGCAACGTGGCAAAGGGAAGCGGCCTGGGACTGGCCGTAGCCAAGCAGATCATCGACGAAATGAAGGGGAAGATTTGGGCCGAGCAGACCCAGCCCAAGGGACTGACCATTTGTATCGAATTGCCTATACGGAAGGAAGGAACTGACGATGAAATACATATTGATCATTGAAGACGATAAAGGCATTGCCGAATTGGAAAAGGATTATCTGGAAGCCAACGGCTTCGCCGTGTCCATCGAAACCGACGGCATCAAGGGGCAGGAGCAGGCCCTGCGGCAGCCCTTTGATTTGATCTTGCTGGACATCATGCTGCCCGGCCAGGACGGCTTCCAGATTTGCCGCCATATTCGCGAACATAAAAATATCCCCGTCCTCCTCGTATCGGCTAAGCAGGAAGACATCGACAAGATACGGGGACTGGGGCTAGGCGCAGACGACTACATCGTAAAGCCCTTCAGCCCTAACGAGCTCGTCGCCCGCGTCAAGGCCCACCTGGCCCGCTATGACAGGCTGACGGCCCGGGAGACGTCGAAGAGCGTCCTCCAGTACGGCGACCTGGAAATCGACGAGTCGGCGCGGCGGGTTTTCATCGCCGGCAAGGAAATAGCGCTGGCCAATAAGGAGTTTGAGTTCCTCTTGTTCCTGGCGAAAAATCCCGACATGGTATTCAGCAAGGAGACGCTCTTTGACCGCGTCTGGGGCACCGAATCCCTGGGCGAAACGGCGACCGTATCGGTCCACGTCAACCGCATTCGCGACAAGATAGAAACGGATTCGGCTAAGCCGAAGTATATCGAAACGGTGTGGGGCGCAGGCTATCGGTTCCGCTCGCGATAAGGTATAACAGAAAGGGAGATGAAGCACTATGTGGGCGCTGTTAGCCCTGGGGTCGGCTGTGTTTGCAGCGCTGACGACGATCCTGGCAAAAATCGGCATCGAAGGTGTAAATTCCCATGTGGCAACGGCTATCCGGACGGCTGTGGCCTTAGTCATGGCCTTCGGCATGGTCGGCTTGACGGGGAACTGGGACGGCCTCAGCGGCATCAGCCGGAAGGGCTGGCTCTTTCTCATCCTGTCGGGCCTGGCGACGGGGGCGTCGTGGCTTTGCTATTACAAGGCTCTGCAGCTGGGCGACGTGTCCAAGGTCGTTCCCATCGACAAGCTGAGCGTCGTCATTACCCTGCTCCTGGCCTTTATCCTGTTTCATGAAACGGCAACGTTAAAAGTCGTCGTCGGCGCAGTCCTCATCACCATAGGGACGCTGCTCATGGTACTATAACTGCATATGGCATATGTGAGAACTGTCGTGCTTCGGCGCGGCAGTTTTTTGCGTTTATGTTCCGGGAAATTTCTTTACCCTCTGTTTATGCTTTCGTAGCTGTTCGTTCAAACTTTGTTTAAGTTCTCTCCGTATACTTGAGGCAAATGATAAAGACCTGAGCAATAGGAGAAAGAGGGAGCATTATGAACATACTCGTCACCGGCGGAGCCGGCTTTATTGGTTCGCATCTCGTACGCAAGCTGTTATCTATGGGACACGACGTCCTCGTCGTCGACGATCTGCGCGGCGGCCTGCGGACAAACGTGCCCGAAGGAGCCCGCTTCGTCTGTCTGGATATCAACAGCCCGTCGCTGCTGGATATCATGGATAGAGGGCGGTTTCAAGCTGTCGTCCACTTGGCGGCCCAGACCCGCGTCGACGTGTCCATCAAGGACCCCTACGGCGACACGAGGGACAATATCATGGGCACGGTCAACGTATTGGAATGCGCCCGCAAGACCGGCGTGCAGCGCGTCGTCTTCGCCTCGTCGGCAGCCGTATACGGCGACCCGCCGGAAACAGACCTGCCCTTGTCGGAAGACTATCGGCTGTCGCCCTTGTCCTTTTACGGCCTGAGCAAGGCGACTATCGAATCGTACCTGCGCCTGTATCACAAGTGGTATGGACTGGATTACGTCATCCTGCGCTTTGCCAACGTCTACGGCGAACGGGCCGAAGTCGGCGGCGAAGGCGGCGTCGTCAACGTATTCGCCAAACGGGCGGCCTGCGACCTGGACATTACGGTCTACGGCGACGGCAGCCAGTCGCGGGATTACATCTACGTCGGCGACATTGCCAACGGCATCGTCTGCGCCTTGACGACGGAGCATGCTGACGAAGTATATCACCTGAGCACGGGGCGGGAAGCGTCGCTCCTGGACGTGCTGGCTGAGCTGCGCCGGGCGTCGGGCAAAGAGCTGACGCCGAATTTTGCCAGGACGCGGAGCGGCGATATATACCGCTCCGTATTATCGAATGAAAAAGCCCGCCGCTTTCTGGGCTGGGAGCCGTACATGAAACTGAAAGACGGCATTATCCTGACATATCAGTATGCTGCGGGACAAGGGGGACGATGAGATGGAATGCTTACATCGCAGTGAAGAACGCTTGCTGAACGCCGCGCCGGCTGCTGCGCCGAACCTGCTGCAGCGGCTGATGGACGACATAGGATACGTTCCGATCCTGCTGGCTGCGGCCGTCCTCGTCTGCTTTACAGGCAACGCCCTGATCAAGATTACCGACCCCGTCGAGTCGAACTACGCCCTGACGGCGATGGAAATGCTGCAGTCAGGCGACTACGTCTCACCGCGCATTTTCGGCAATTACTGGTACGACAAGCCCGTCTTGTTTTACTGGGAGCTCATGGCGGCCTTTTCCCTGTTCGGCACGACGGAATTTGCCGCCCGCTTTTTCCCGTCCGTCTTCGGTCTCATCGGCGTCGTCATGGCCTATGGTTTCGCGTCTCGCCTGTACGACAAAAAGACGGGCTTCGTCGCGGCCTTGGTCCTCGTGACATCGCTGGAATACTTTTACCTTTCCCACGCCGTCATTACGGATATGACCTTGTTCGTCTTCTTTTCGGCGACGCTCATGCTGTTTTATCTCGCCTACAGTGAAGGGCGGCCGCGCCTGTATTATGGAGCCTATGCCTGCGCCGCCCTGGCTGTCCTGACGAAAGGGCCTGTAGGACTCGTCCTGCCGGGACTGATTATCGTCCTGTTTTTACTGTGGCGGAGAGATTTCAAATCTGTTTTCCTGCACATCAAGCTGGGATCGGGGCTGCTGCTGTTCTTCGTCATCGCCGGCCTGTGGTACGTACCCATGTACATGATGCACGGCGGCGATTTCATCAGCCAGTTCATCGGCGTCCACAACGTCCTGCGGGCTACCGTGTCGGAGCATCCCAGGGATAACGTGTGGTATTACTATACGGTCGTATTCCTGTTAGGCTTCTTTCCCTGGGTATTCACGCTGCCTCTGGCCGCAAAGAAATATAAACCGGTTCACAAGCTGAGATCTTGTTTGAGAACGGGAGGCCTTGCCGGCCTGCGCCGTATGGCAGATTCCCTGTCCATGAAGGAACAATTCCTCGTGACCTGGGCCGTCGTCGTCTTCGTGTTTTACCAGTGCATGGCTACGAAATACATGACCTATACGTTCCCGTACATGATTCCTGTTGCCATCGCCTTTGCTGCGTACCTGCGCCATCATAAGCGCCTCGTCGCTGTTCTGACGACGGTTGGCGTTACTTTCTATCTGATCGTGACCCTCTTCGTCGCCGTACCCTTGTGCCGGGAGGCGTCGGCTTATGATGCTGCCCAGGCCGTACAGCGCATGGCCGACGGCCGTACCTGCGTCGCCGTCTACGGCGGGCGCTATCCCGTATCGCTGGCCTATTATTCCGGCTATGACGCCAAGCGGCTGAAATGGGCCGATGAAATAGAAGACTCCCTGCCCGGCGGCATCAACTGGAACGCCAAGAACATCATGCCCTTCATGGCGATCGAAGACTTGGCGCAGCACGACCACGTAGTGCTTCTGGTCCATGAAAACGAAGACGCCAACTTCCACAAGGCCGGCATTCCCGGCGACTGGGTCGGCGTGAAAAAGGCCGGCCGCTGGCTCATCTATGAAAACCAATAATATCGGACAGAAAAGAGGGGACTCATCGTGTATGATTATATTATCGCCGTCGTCCTGGGCATCGTCGAAGGGGCAACGGAATTCCTGCCCGTGTCGTCGACGGGCCACATGGTCCTCGTCGGCCATCTGCTGGGCTACGACGGCCTGCGGGCCGGCGTGTTCGAAGTCTTTATCCAGCTGGGAGCCATCATGGCCGTGGCGGTCATATACAAAGAAAAAATCCTGACCATGCTGCATTTCAATGGCTGGCGGCCCTTGCTGCGGCGGGAAAACTGGCGCCGTACCGATACGGGACTGACGCTGGTTCACATCGCTGCCGGCGCGGCTCCCGTCCTGCCTGTCGGGTTTCTGGCCCATCACGCTATTAAGACCTATTTGTTTTCCGTAGAAACGGTCCTCATCGGCCTCGTCGCCGGCGGCGTATTCATGGTGCTGGCCGAAAAAGCCCATCGAAAGACGGTGTGCGACGACGTGGACAAGCTTACCGTCGCCCAGGCCTTCGGCATCGGCCTGTTTCAAATCCTCTCCCTGTGGCCGGGCTTTTCCCGCTCCGGCTCGACCATATCCGGCGGCCTGTTCCTCGGCGTCGGCCGTAAGGCGGCGGCAGACTTTTCCTTTATCATGGCCGTGCCGGTCATGCTGGCCGCCTGCTTTTACGACTTGCTGAAAAACATGTACGTCCTGACGGACAACGACTTCGACATGATTACCATCGGCTTCTTCGTTGCCTTCGCCGTGTCCTATGCGTCGGTCTATTGGTTCCTGAACTTCCTGAACCGCTCGACGCTGACTACCTTCGCCGTCTACCGGTTTATCATCGCCGCTTTGGCTGCCGTGTATTTCTTTGGGTGATACGATTTCAAGCAGCCTTGCTGCCTGTTCTCGTAGTAGTTTACCAAGGACGCAGGGAATTTGGGGAAGTATACCATGATGGCAAATTAGGGAAGACCATAGATATACACGAGAATAAAAATGAACGATAGGCATTCATCTGGTATAATTAAAGATAAGAATACGAATGGTGGGAAAACAAATGCGGCCTGTGCGAATCGAAAGCATGCGGCAATTTTCCCTTGGTTTCGCACTAAAATATATGGAATATGCTGTTTGTTGATGAGGGGAAACGGTATGCATTGCCGTATCTAGCTAACGACACCTGTATTTGTTAAAGTAGCTTTAATGATATACTAAATGCAGCGGTCCCTTCTCGTACGAAGGTGAGGATTGAAATTATTTTGAGAGCCATGCCGACCTGTACCCACTCCGTCCCTTCTCGTACGAAGGTGAGGATTGAAATAGCAAATCGGCAGAAGATGTCGTCATCGGCTGGGAGTCCCTTCTTGTACGAAGGTGCAGATTGAAATTAATTGCTTAGACATACTGCGACGGGCTGATTTTCTCCCTTTTCGTACGAGGGTGTGGATTGAAATACCGTTGCCGAAAATTATTACGACTTTTTTTCTAAGTCACTTTTCGTACGAAAACATGGTTTGAACTGCTTGATTTGTCAGATAAGAATGCCGCATTCCTTTATGGAGTATTTCTTCAGTTATCACCGTATTAGCATACTAGAATTTACTATCAATGGGAGACTTTGTATGAACGATATAAAGAAATTCATTGGGCATAAAAATCAAGAGACGGGAGAAGTACAGCCGTTGCCCGTTCATTTAGAGAACGTCGGAAAAATTGCCGAAGCCTTCGCCGCGGTGTTTGGTGCAGGGAAAGCGGGACGGATAATAGGTACCTATCATGATATCGGAAAATACGCAGAGCCGGTGCGGCGGCGTATGGAGACCGGCCAGGGGCGTCCGTACGATCATTCGACGGCCGGCGCGAAAGAATTGTATCAAGCCGGCTTATTTCCGGAGGCTGTGTGCGTAGCGGGACATCACAGCGGCCTGCTCGACGGAGGCAGCCGCGTCAGCAGCAAATATGACGGGACCTTTTTAGGAAGAATAAAAAAAGAAGTTCCCGACGATATTCCCGATTACCAGGCCTATCGGCAGGATTTTCCCAAGCCTCAGGCCGCAGCATCGATGGACGTATGCGAAGAAATACAAAGGTCGGCATTTAACGCCATGTTTTACATACGCATGCTGTTTTCCTGTCTGGTCGATGCGGACTTTTTAGATACGGCCGCCTTTATGCAGGGACGCCGAGCTGCTGAAACGGAGACGTTTGACCGATTAGATACGCTGAAGGAGCGATTGGATGCTTATATACAGAAGTTTCTGAAATCGCAGCATACAGAAATTCAGCGCAAGCGTACAGATGTACTGCGTCAATGTATCGCTATGGGCGAAGCGGCTGCCGATACGTTGTATACGTTGACGGTCCCGACGGGCGGAGGCAAGACGATTTCCTCTATGGCCTTTGCGCTGCACTACGCTTGCCGGATGAAAAAGCGGCGCATCATTTATGTGATTCCTTATACGAGCATCATCGAGCAAAATGCCGCCGTGTTTAAAGACATATTGGGAGAGAAGAACGTCATAGAACATCATATGAACGTCATGTATGATGATGCAGACGAAAGCAGTACGATGAAGCGGCTGGCAGCAGAAAATTGGGATGGGCCTGTTATCGTGACGACTAACGTGCAGTTTTTTGAATCCCTGTTTCATAACAAGCCGTCTAAATGCCGGAAGCTTCACAATATAGCGGACAGCGTAATCGTGTTTGATGAAGCGCAGATGATACCTGTCGGATTTCTGAAACCGTGCATGCAGTGCATCGACGAGCTGACGACAAGATATACATGCGCTGCCGTATTGTGTACGGCTACGCAGCCGCCGTGGCAGCAATTTTTTGGCGGCAGGCATATTCAGGAAATTTATGGTCAAAGCAGGGAAATGAATCCTTTGGGGCAGCGAGTGGCGATACGAGTTATGCCCAAAGCTATGTCGGTCAAGGAATTGGCCGCGGCATTAGAGACATATCATCAGGCTCTGTGTATTGTAAATCTTAAAAAGACGGCCCGCAGGGTGTTTCGGAAGATGCAGGGGGAAGGTATATATCATTTATCGACAAATATGTATCCGGCGCACAGGATGGCCGTGCTGAAGGAAATACGCGAGCGGCTGCGGCGCAGGGAACGATGCATTGTCATCAGCACTTCATTACTCGAGTCAGGCGTTGACATCAGCTTTCCGTATGTGTATCGGGAAATGGCTGGCTTGGACAGCATTATTCAGGCGGCAGGGCGATGCAGCCGTGAAGGCGAATGGACGGCTGAAGAGAGCGGCGTTTTCGTTTTTTCTTTTAAAGCGGAGGACGTCAGGCCGGCTGCCTATATGCGGCAGGAACGGGAAGCGGCGGAACGAATTTGTTCTGCCTTTGCCGGCGACATTTGTTCGCCAGAAGCCGTTCGGGCGTATTTTGAGCTGCTGTATAGTATAAAGGGCGATGGATTAGATAAAAATCGGATTATGAAACTGATCCAAGAGAGAGTTCTTCCCTTTGCGCAAGTTGCTGATGCGTTCAAGATCATTGAGTCCGCAGGCATGGCAGTGCTGATTGCCCATCGTGATGAACATGCCATGCATATTGCCGAGCGATTGCGGAACGGCGAACGGAGTAAAGAACTGCTGCGCGAAGGGGGCCGGTATTCGGTACATGCAGCGTGCGGTTCTCCTGATGCAGCGTATGAACTGCTGTGCGCACGGTCGCAAATAGAAATATTAGATGAAGGTATCAGCATATTGACAGATGCAGAAGCTTACGATGAACAGATGGGCTTGCTTGCAGAGGATATATACCGGTAACATACATATTAGTTTTATACAGCAAAAATGGGCAGCCGAAGCTGCCCTATTTTTGTGTCCTAACAAGGAACTATTTCAACCCACATTGTATTTTTGAATCATACAACGACTTACTTTATCATATCAGAAAAAGAATTCGTTTGACAAATAATTATTGATTTATTTTTTAATATCATGATATAATTTATTTAACAACAAAGAACTGAAAAAAGAAGGTGAAAAAATGAGCTATGGAGTATGCGTCGAGGTTTGGGGGGAATACGCTCTGTTTACTCGCCCTGAGTATAAAGCGGAAAGGGTTACCTATGAGATTCCCACGCCGTCTGCTGCGCGAGGCATATTAGAGGCCATTTTCTGGCATTCTGGGATGACATGGATCATAGACTGTATCTATGTGTTAAAGCCCATCCAATTTGCTGCTGTCAAGAAAAACGAAGTGCGGTCAAAGATTAACGCCCGGACGGTTTCGGCAGTGATAAAGAAGAAACAGGGTTCGCTGTATTTAGCGGCTTCAGAGGATCGACAACAGCGGGCTGCTGTCATGCTGAAAGACGTGCATTACGTCATTAAGGCCCATTTCGAACTGACAGACAAGGCAAATCCTTTCGACAACCACGGGAAATTTTCCGATATCATCAAGCGGAGACTGCGGCGCGGGCAGTGCTTTCATCAACCCTACTTTGGGCTCAGAGAGTTTCCAGCCCATTTTCGGGAATGGGGTGGCACGGAAATTCAAACGGCCTATCCTAATGAGACAAGGGATTTGGGATATATGCTGTATGACATGGACTATTCGGACTCGATGAATATTAGGCCTATCTTTTTTCACGCCGTATTGAAGAACGGCGTCTTGGACCTTCGGGACTGCGAGGTGCAGCGATGATATTGCAAGCGTTGGTTCAATATTATGAACAATTAATAAAAGAAAATAAAGTGCCTCCCATGGGCTGGGCCAAGGCAAACGTTTCCTATGCCTTGGATATAGGGACTGACGGGCAGTTGCTGCAAATTTACACGCTGATGGAGTCCCGGGCCAGAGGGAAAAAGGTAATCGATGTGCCTCGGCTGATGACGGTGCCGCAGCCGCTGAAACGGTCTTCCGGCATTGCGCCGCAATTTCTATATGATAACGCGGCCTATCTTTTAGGCATCGACGGGGCTAAGCCGGAACGGGCGAGGCAGTGCTTTGCTCAGGCAAAACGCCTGCATGAAGACCTGCTGAGACCATATTCAGGAGCGGCTGCAGAGGCTATCAAGCATTTTTTTGCTTCGTGGAATCCAGAGACGGCGAGAGAGCATCAAGCTGTGGCTGCTCATTGGGCGGGCCTCGTCAAAGGCGGCGGCATCATATTCTTCGTCAATGGCTGCGATGTGATGCAGGACGCAGAACTAACGGCGGCCTGGAATGAGCGGAAGCGTCAGGATGAGGCCGTCGTCATGCAGTGTCTGGTGACTGGCGAGCAGGCTCCCATTGCCAGACTGCATTCAAGCATCAAAGGTGTGAGGGGAGCCCAATCCAGCGGCGCTTCCTTAGTTTCCTTTAATGCGCCGGCCTATGAGTCCTATGGTCATGACGACGAGCAAGGCGTAAACGCTCCCGTATCAGAATATGCTGCCTTTGCCTATTCGACAGCCCTGAACTATTTGTTGTCTGGAGAAATGAATCGAAATACCCAGTATATTGGCGATATGACGATCGTGTATTGGGCTGAAAGGCAGTGCGAGGCATATCAAAATGTATTCAGCGAATTTCTATGTGCCCAAAGGCCCGATGAAGAAGGGATGAGCGACGAGGTGCTGCGAAGCGTTTTCGACGATATAAAACGGCAGGGCTGGTTTGATTATAAAGGATTGCGAATGGAATACAGCAACCCTTTTTATATCCTGGGATTGTCTCCTAATGCAGCCCGCCTTTCCGTACGGTGCTTCCTGGCCGGGACATTTGGAGATTTTATGATCCATATTGCCAATCATATGGAACGAATGGCGATCGTCAAGCCTTTTTTTGAAACTGGCGAATGCGTGCCCCTTTGGGTCTTGCTGCAGGAAACGGTATCTCCGAAATCACAGCATAAGGCCGTTTCGCCGGCATTGGCCGGAGCCGTTTTACAAGCCATCTTAACGGATCAGGCCTATCCGGAAGCCTTGTATCAGGCGATTATCCTGCGGATTCATGCCGACCAAGGTTCAGGGAAAGTGAATTATCGCCGCGCGGCCTTTATCAAGGCCTATCTCATAAAAAATAAAGGGAGGAATATGACTGTGGGACTGAATGAAGCATCGACAGACAGGGCATACGTTTTGGGGAGATTGTTCGCCGCACTGGAATATGTGCAGTACCAGTATGATTCCAAGATCAATACGACGATTAGAGACAGCTACTTCGATTCGGCCTGTACCCGGCCGGCCGTTGTATTCCCTGTACTGCTGAAGCTGGCCAATCATCACTTGGCAAAACTAAGAAAAGAAAAAGCCGGAATAGCGAGAGATATGGACCGCCTGATTTGCAGTTTGCTGAAAACATTGCCAGGCGGGGAACAGGTCATACCGATGCATGTATCGCTGAGTAAGCAGGGAGAATTCATTTTAGGGTATTATCACCAGCGAGAAGTCCTTTTGGCAAGACATAATAAGGAGGAAGCGTAAATGGCTGACGTAATTAAAAACAGATATGAGTTCGTCATACTTTTTGACGTGGAAAACGGAAATCCTAACGGCGACCCCGACGCAGGCAATATGCCCCGCATGGATCAGGAAACGGGACACGGCATCGTAACAGATGTCTGCCTTAAGCGAAAGATTCGCAATTACGTAGAAATCGCTTGCGAAGACCAGGAAGGATACCGGATTTACGTAAAAGAAAGAGTTCCCTTAGAGCGCAATGACACGGAAGCATTTAATTTTTTTGGGGTACAGAAGAATAAAGATCAATTAAAAAAATTGAAAAAAGACAATCCGGAACTGGATATGCAAATCCGGGATTTCATGTGCCGGAATTTTTATGACATCCGTACCTTTGGCGCCGTCATGACGACCTTTGTAAAAAATTCGCTGAATTGCGGACAGGTTCGCGGACCGGTGCAGATTGGCTTTGCCCGAAGCATAGACCCCATCGTTCCGCAGGAAATAGGAATTACCCGCGTCACGCATACGACGGAAGCTGACGCAGAGGCCAAAGATGCGCCGGGAACGATGGGCCGAAAGTATGTTGTACCCTATGGATTGTATAAGGCCGAAGGCTACGTGTCGGCTAACTTGGCCCGCAGGGTAACAGGATTTACAGAAGAAGACCTGAAGCTTCTGTGGACGAGTATTATCAATATGTTTGAACACGATCATTCGGCAGCTCGCGGTAAGATGACTGTACGGGAGCTCATCGTATTTAAACACGACAGCGAATTAGGGAATGCGCCGGCCCATAAGCTGTTTGAAGCCGTTTCGGTTCAAAAAAAATCTGACGAAGCCGTTCCGCGCTCATATGATGACTATGAAGTGCGCGTACATGAAGATAAAGTGCCGGCAGGCGTAACCTGTATGCGAATGATATAAGGAACCAGCAGATTTACTGACAGTAAAAAGCGCGTTCTTGCAGTGGCAAAGGAATAAGTCCTAGAGAGTAAGAACGCAACAGGTAAGAGTGCGAATGTAAAGCATAGGCTGTTTCGCCAGTGCATTCGCACTCAAAACCTTTAATGGTATTAAACTTTGCGGTCATTTGTTATGGCCAGAAGCAAGCATGCTGCATAAAGATATCTATATTTGTTATATGGAAAACTGTAGTATACTATATGTAGCGGTCATCCTCTATGCGAGGATGTGGATTGAAATGCTTGAAAGGCATCATCGGCGACGTGCGGGTCCGGTCATCCTCTATGCGAGGATGTGGATTGAAATTTCTTTGTCCCTTACCGCCTCCTTTGGCGCCACTGGTCATCCTCTATGCGAGGATGTGGATTGAAATATCTTCTCCTGTTACTCCGTCTTGATATACGCCACGTCATCCTCTATGCGAGGATGTGGATTGAAATGCTCATGCCGTCACCTCTTGCCACCCCGCAGGATGTCATCCTCTATGCGAGGATGTGGATTGAAATGCCCTGGGCCTGCAAGTAAATCTGCTGCGCCTTTGTCATCCTCTATGCGAGGATGTGGATTGAAATCAATAGGCACGAAAGGGGAACGCATTTACCTCAAGTCATCCTCTATGCGAGGATGTGGATTGAAATAACCGGAGTCATACGTTTAAGACGACGTTTGATGCGTCATCCTCTATGCGAGGATGTGGATTGAAATCCATATCCCTATGACTACCGCAGCGGCGAAGACAGTCATCCTCTATGCGAGGATGTGGATTGAAATGATGAATGGATGAGAAACTTTTTCTGATTCAATAAGTCATCCTCTATGCGAGGATGTGGATTGAAATTATTTTTATGTCGTTGGCGTATGGATTTTCAAATGTCATCCTCTATGCGAGGATGTGGATTGAAATCTCGTAATTTTTATCTAATAAAGCAATATATCGTGTCATCCTCTATGCGAGGATGTGGATTGAAATTACTGATGTCCCCAGGAGTGAGTCCGTCCCTGACGGTCATCCTCTATGCGAGGATGTGGATTGAAATGCATGAAACATCTAGAAGTGGTCAACGAGACCCGGTCATCCTCTATGCGAGGATGTGGATTGAAATCAGTAGGCTCTGAAAGGAAACGCATTGACCTCGAGTCATCCTCTATGCGAGGATGTGGATTGAAATGTTTTGTCGTGGCTTGGTGATAACATATCTGGCATGTCATCCTCTATGCGAGGATGTGGATTGAAATCCAATATACGGAAACTGCTGAAATATGGAGAAAAGGTCATCCTCTATGCGAGGATGTGGATTGAAATATCAAATCCTCCCGGCTGTACGCAAGCTTTTCCACGTCATCCTCTATGCGAGGATGTGGATTGAAATTGCAACAACTGCCGGAAACCGCAGCCGTAAATGCAGTCATCCTCTATGCGAGGATGTGGATTGAAATGATACAAGGCTAATCAGAGATCGGACTTTTTTGACGTCATCCTCTATGCGAGGATGTGGATTGAAATGGTTCCCTTGAATCCAACACGCTCTTGGACAGCATGTCATCCTCTATGCGAGGATGTGGATTGAAATTTCGGCGCACGAGACACACCACCAAGGCATTTCGTCGTCATCCTCTATGCGAGGATGTGGATTGAAATTGGACTTGATAGACCATTATGGGGACGAATGGGTATGTCATCCTCCGTGCGAGGATGTGGATTGAAATTTTAGTCCGGCGCCGCGGGTTCGCTTCGGCAGCGGGTCATCCTCCGTGCGAGGATGTGGATTGAAATTGGTAGTGGCGCATGGACTGGTACGGCATTGAAAGTCATCCTCCGTGCGAGGATGTGGATTGAAATCACCTGCGTTAAGCCGGGGCCATTGCCGTTATTCCGTCATCCTCCGTGCGAGGATGTGGATTGAAATCTGCCCCAGATGCCGCAGCGGCGTGTCTAGGGGCCGTCATCCTCCGTGCGAGGATGTGGATTGAAATCGAACGACAAGGACTTGGCAGAGTTCCGGCAGAAAGTCATCCTCCGTGCGAGGATGTGGATTGAAATATGGCTCCGTATGATGGTGGTACCTATGGGGACATGTCATCCTCCGTGCGAGGATGTGGATTGAAATTCAAAGTCTGCCTTGCCGGTGCTGTTCAGACCGGCGTCATCCTCCGTGCGAGGATGTGGATTGAAATGGTCGATGTCCAAAGGTTCCATAACATATTTATCGTCATCCTCCTCGTGAGGATGTGGATTGAAGTTTTGACATTCCTATGCCATGTGATTGTTTCTTTTTGTCATTCTTCTCGCGAGGAGATGGATTGAAATTTCGCTGTCCGTATCTTTCTTATTGATGACGTTCGGTCATCCGCCGTGTGAGGGCGAGGGTGCTTTGCTGATTATTTTCACATCAAAAGCATACAAAAAGACACCCGTTTGAGTATATTCAATAATTATGTTATATACAGCAGGTATTAGTTAGATTTTTCTGGACATCAAAAAAGCAAGACTGTATAGCCAGTATTATCCAGATATTTCACAAAGCAGGCGCTGCAGTTTATGAAATCAAAGGATTGTGCAGCGCGATTACTGTATATTCAGATGCACAGTATTACGAGCCGAACCCCATTTAGATTGTTCAGCACGAAAATTGAATTAGGAGAAAAACGTAGTGTTAAAAGTTATAGATTAATTAAGTCCTAATTCCGTAGTACCAGAATTTTAACCCAAATAAAATGGGCAGAGAAAAAACATTGGAAATATGCGGTTTTTGCCAACCGGAAAAATTTGGGGTAAAATAGGGTAAAACCACTGATACGCTAGTAAGTATGCTGTATGGCAGTATGCTTTCTTACAGTTATCTGCCGAATAGGCAGTTTAGAAATTTTTGAGGCCAAGGCAAGGCCGACGTAAAATGTTATCTGCCGAATAGGCAGTTTAGAAAAACGAGTCCGGGCGATCAAACATGGATGGTAGGTTATCTGCCGAATAGGCAGTTTAGAAACTACGCTGGAAAAACTTTGGCCGTTTGGTATTGTTATCTGCCGAATAGGCAGTTTAGAAATCTTAATCAGGAGCGCATGGAAAATCTTAAGGGTTATCTGCCGAATAGGCAGTTTAGAAAAAAAGGCCAAAGCTTTTCGAGAGTGGGCGACCGTTATCTGCCGAATAGGCAGTTTAGAAAGAAAAAAGAGGCGACATTAAACCAGATTTTTTGTTATCTGCCGAATAGGCAGTTTAGAAAAACAAACTAGCGGCCATTAGCGCATATATGACGTTATCTGCCGAATAGGCAGTTTAGAAAATTGTCTGCTATACTCAAGACGGCAGCCAATAGTTATCTGCCGAATAGGCAGTTTAGAAAACTACGGAATCGCCCCACATCAACTACGGCGAGTTATCTGCCGAATAGGCAGTTTAGAAATAAAAAAGGAGGAAAAAATATGGTAACGATAAGTTATCTGCCGAATAGGCAGTTTAGAAAAAGTCTCAGCGTATGCTTGCGAAAGCGCAGTCGTTATCTGCCGAATAGGCAGTTTAGAAATAGTTTGCGTTCTCGTGTTCGTCGCATTTTTTGTTATCTGCCGAATAGGCAGTTTAGAAAGCCGGAATCATAAACCTGCACAATATAGTTAAGTTATCTGCCGAATAGGCAGTTTAGAAACAGCAACAGCACCGATAGCGCTACTAACCCAAGGTTATCTGCTGAATAGGCAGTTTAGAAAGGCACTGCTGTGGCGCAGCAGCGCATGCAGGAGTTATCTGCCGAATAGGCAGTTTAGAAAGTCTAAATTTCTCGGATTTGTGCAAGATCCTAGTTATCTGCCGAATAGGCAGTTTAGAAAATCAGATTCCTGGGGCCGAATATACACACCGGGTTATCTGCCGAATAGGCAGTTTAGAAAAGTTTATTCTGTACCTGGTTTAGTTGACCACTGTTATCTGCCGAATAGGCAGTTTAGAAAATTGAGTTTGTAAATCGGAGTGATGTAAATGAGTTATCTGCCGAATAGGCAGTTTAGAAATTGCTCACCGAGATGTGCAAAAGAAGGCCAATGTTATCTGCCGAATAGGCAGTTTAGAAAGAACCGGCAGGGATGGCCGGATGCAATCGGTCGTTATCTGCCGAATAGGCAGTTTAGAAACAGAAGCCATATCTTGACCAAAGCCAGTATAGGTTATCTGCCGAATAGGCAGTTTAGAAAATATCGACGACACCTCCCCGGCAGACAGTACCGTTATCTGCCGAGTAGGCAGCTTAGGAATATTACGTCAAAGAAATGCTGATGTAAAGTTGTTATCTATGGCACTGGCGAATTGGGCTGTTTTGCTTTTGTGTGCTCCTATATACTTTTTAATCTTGCCGTAATTACAGGTCCGGCTCATAATTTTCCGCCAAAAATCTTTACACTTCTTCTGCCATATAGTATAATAAGCATTGTCGTACGGGCGCTCAGTGAATCGAAGACTCCGACGTTCACTTAGCGGTTTGCGAATAGATTATAGTCACAAATGGAGGAAGACAGATGTTAACAGTTGATCAGAAAAAAGAAATCATTGCTAAATTTGGCGCTAACGAAAACGATACGGGTTCGCCGGAAGTACAGATCGCGCTGCTCACGAGCCGCATCGTGTATTTGACGGAACATCTCCGCAGCCACAAAAAGGACCATGCGTCCCGCCGCGGCTTGCTGAAATTGGTCGGCCAGCGCCGCAACTTGCTGGCATACTTGCAGAAACACGACCTCGAACGGTATCGTGCGATTCTCGAAAAATTAGGTTTGCGTAAATAATTGCATAGTTGAGGCTGATGTACATGCATCAGCCTCTTTTTTAAGGAAGCGCAGGGTGGTAGGTTGTAGCGCGCGGACAGGGGCTGTCCGTACGCTAGTGCCTATCACCTGCGGGTATGATGAAGGAGGTACACGAATGGAAGAAAAGAAATTCCAAATGGATTTTGCCGGCCGCCCGCTGATTATCGAAGTCGGCAAATTGGCGAAACAGGCCAGCGGCGCCGCATTGGTACGTTACGGCGACACGGCTGTATTCGTTACGGCGACGGGTTCGAAGGAAGCTCGCGAAGACGCAGACTTTTTCCCGCTCACTGTCGATTATGAAGAAAAAATGTATTCTGTCGGGAAGATTCCCGGCGGCTTTATTAAACGGGAAGGCAAGCCGCCTGAATCGGCGACGCTCTTTGCCCGCCTCATCGACCGTCCTATTCGGCCGTTGTTCCCGAAGACCTATCGTCATGACGTGCACGTCGTCGCCTACGATTTCTGCGTAGACCACGACAACGCCCCGGAAATCGCCGCGATGATCGGCGCATCCGTATCGCTGTGCATGTCCCATATTCCCTTTGCCGGTCCGATTGCCGGCGTCCGCGTAGGCCGCGTAGACGGGCAGTATATTATCAACCCGACCGTAGCCCAGAGCGAACAGAGCGATATGGACATCGTCGTCGCCGGCACGAAGGACGCCATCCTCATGGTTGAAGGCGGCGCTAAGCAGGTTCCGGAAGAAAACATCCTCGACGCCATCATGTTCGCTCACGAAGAAATCAAGAAGGTCGTCGAATTCCAGCTCAGCTTCCTCGACGAAATCAGCGTTCCCAAGCAGGAATTCGTAGAAAAAGAACCGCCGGCCGACATCATCGAAGCCGTCCACGCCTATGGCGAAGAAGCCATGAAAGCCGCTATTTTCACGGCTGACAAGATGGAACGGGAAGAAAAGATGAACGCCGTCGAAAGCGATATTTACGAACACTTCGCGGACATTTATCCGGAAGACGGCGACGTCGTCGCGGAAATCACCCAGAAGATGATCAAGGAAATCGTCCGCCATATGATCGCCGTCGACAAGATTCGTCCCGACGGCCGCCGGGTCGACGAAGTGCGCCCCGTCAGCTGCGAAGTCGGTTTGTTCAAACGCACTCACGGCACGGGCCTCTTTACCCGCGGCCAGACGCAGATCATGAGTTTCGCCACCTTGGCTCCGCTCTCCGAATCTCAGCATATCGACGGTGTAGGCCTCGAAACGGACCGCCGCTACATGCATCACTATAATTTCCCGTCCTTCAGCGTCGGCGAAACGAAATCGTCCCGCGGACCGGGACGCCGCGAAATCGGCCACGGCAAGCTGGCTGAACGGGCGCTGGTACAGGTATTGCCGAAGGAAGAAGATTTCCCCTACGCGATCCGCGTCGTGTCGGAAGTCCTCGAATCGAACGGCTCCAGCTCCATGGGCAGCGTATGCGGCAGCACCTTGGCGCTCATGGATGCCGGCGTTCCCATCGAAGCTCCCGTAGCCGGCGTGGCTATGGGCCTGGTTACGAAGGGCGACGACTTCACGATTCTGACGGATATTCAGGGCATGGAAGACGCTCTCGGCGACATGGACTTCAAGGTCGCCGGCACGATGAAGGGCGTTACGGCCATCCAGATGGATATTAAGATCAAAGGCCTCAGCCGCGAAATCCTGGCGCAGGCCTTGAAACAGGCTCACGAAGGCCGCATCCACATCATGGGCAAGATGCTCCAGGTCATCAGCGAACCGCGGAAGGAGCTGTCTCCCTATGCGCCGCGCATCATTACCATGCAGATCGACCCCGATAAGATTCGCGACGTCATCGGGCCGGGCGGCAAAATAATCAAGCAGATTACGGAAGAAACGGGCGCTAAGATCGACATCGAAGATTCGGGCCTCGTATACATCGCCTCCGTTGACGCTGCGGGCGGCGAAAAGGCGAAGGAATGGATTGAAACGCTGACGAAGGACGTCGAAGTAGGCGAAACGTACGTCGGCAAGGTTACGCGCATCATGAATTTCGGCGCCTTCGTAGAAGTGCTGCCCGGCAAGGAAGGCTTGGTCCACATTTCCCAGCTGGCTAAGGAACGGGTAGAAAAGGTCGAAGACGTCGTTCACATCGGCGATGAAATCATGGTCAAATGCGTGGAAATCGACAGCCAGGGCCGCGTCAACCTGTCCCGCAAGGCATTGCTCGGCGGCGGCAGCCCGGCTCCGTCCCATCGCGGCGGCGGCCGTCGTGGTCCTCGCGACAAGAAATAAGGTGCGTATATGACTGGCAGAGGATTTGAAATCGTAACGGCTTATCGTGATAAAGGCTTGACGCTCCCGGTCCGCAAGACGGCCGGAAGCGCCGGCTACGACCTGGCGGCGGCGGAGACTGTCGTACTGCAGCCTCATGCCGTGACCGTCGTGCCGACGGGGCTGAAGGCGTACATGGAAAAGGACGAATACCTGTCCATTTTCATCCGCTCCAGCCTGGCCTTCAAAAAGGGCCTGATGCTGGCCAACAGCACGGGCATTGTAGACAGCGATTACTACAATAACCAAGACAACGAAGGCCACATCATGATAGCCTACTATAATACAAATGATGCGCCCTATACAATTGAAAAAGGCGAACGTATCGGTCAGGGCATCTTTATGAAATATTTGACTGTCCATGACGACGCTGCGGAAGCTGTCCGCACCGGCGGCATCGGCAGCACGGGAAATAAATAAGGTATGCAGAAGGGCGCTTGCAGGCAGGGACATCCTGCCTTGGCGTCCTTTTTGCGTTGAGGAGGAACGCGTTATGAGCATCAGCACGGAAACATTAGTATCTCGTCAGGAAATCATGAAGGGGAAGGTTCTCCACGTCACGGTAGATACGGTTGAAATCGACGACGGCCAGGGCGGCGAAAAGAAGACGGCTGTCCGCGAAGCCGTATGGCACTTCGGCGCCTGCGCTATCCTGCCGGTAACGGACGACGGCAAGATCATCCTCGTCCGCCAGTACCGCTATGCAGCAGGCGAGCCGATGCTGGAAGTCCCGGCAGGGAAAATCGAGCACAACGGCGAGTCGCCGGACATCTGCGCAGCTCGGGAGCTGGAAGAAGAAGCGGCCGTTACGGCAGGAGAATTGATTCCACTGGGCTACGTCTACACGTCGCCGGGCTTCTGCGACGAACGCATTTATTTGTATCTGGCCCGCAAGCTTCACAAGGGAGCCCAGCATCTGGACGACGACGAATTTATGAATATCGAGCGCTACACGCCGCAGGAAGTAGAAGAACTGATCGCGTCGAACAAAATCGTCGACGCCAAGACGATCGCCGCCTTTGAAAAATCGCGCAAATATTTAGGAATATAAGGGCAGGAATCTGCTGCAAGGAGGGATGAACCATGAAATTCAATCGGATTATCGTCATCGTAATGGACAGCGTAGGAGCTGGCGACGCGCCGGACGCGGCGAAATTCGGCGACGCCGGGGCAGACACGTACGGCCATATTGACGCCGCCGTGCCGCTGGCCG